>Ga0247741_1000182_pt1 | contig 40347 bp, 26 predicted proteins | sample UWRJL213509R2_FD_180945 | JGI IMG/M metagenome (GOLD analysis project Ga0247741, IMG submission 180945) | Plant litter microbial communities from Arlington Agricultural Research Station in Wisconsin, United States - UWRJ-L213-509R-2 | ecosystem: Environmental > Terrestrial > Plant litter >... | reverse complement strand
CGTAGGTCTTTATTATCTTTGGTTTATCTGAACGCTATCGCGGCTGTACTACTGACCAGGTAATGTACCAGTAGTAGACCGTTTAGAAATGCCAAAAATATATGTTATTTAATGGCCGTCTCATCAGCGTTATGAGATATTCGACTGTACTAGTCTTCAGTTTCCCGATCGCGTTTACTTGATCTGGTAGTGCAAACGTACGATCCAGACCAAAATCATACATCCCTTGCGCCGGTCTGAACGTAAGGACTCCTGTCGCCGATACCGCTATAGTCTAGAAATTGATCTGAGAGACCCCGACGAAAGTTACGTGGCGCATACCGACTGACGTCTCGATCAATGGACTCGGCTGCGAGGATCACTGCAAAGGTATGTTTTGATAGTAATAGGCTCTAAAGATAATAATATTTTTGATCTTCGTTGCACGGAAGATCTCCCTGATTGACGTCAGAACAGCGTGCAAAAGTCAACGAGCTATGAGTAATCACCCAATATTGTCCTAGAAACCAGTAGTCGTAGTGCTCGGGAAAGATGATATCCTTCGATGCTGGTCTCGATATTCCAGTGCCCGTCGTTCTTGCAAACGCCAGAAATGTCACGACGTGTAGCCGTAGCCGTTAAAGAAACCGTAGGACTTGGAATTCTGCTCGTCATTGTCTTCGCTACGGCTCGCTTATATGTCTAGCAGCTTCCTCAGGCTTCATTCTCTCCGCTTGGGCCTTTAGCTAACGAGTTATTGGAGTATCCATAAGTGTTTGCAAACAACCAGTTAGAGATCGCTTAGCAGGAGACAAGTAAGCACAATCAGATGCGCTAATCAACTTCGGACCATTGCCTGGGCGACTATCCCCACGTTTGGGATACCTTTTGAGCCGGAAGTTTCAGCGATGGTGTTGCAGCTACCTAGTCATCAATGAGCGCTCAGAGCAAGAATTGAGGAACGCGACAGTAACTCACGAATGTGGAGACCAACTCGTCTCCGACGTCTTGGTTCAAACAAAAATCTGCTGACTTTGAAGTGCTCCTCCGAAGCTCGTCACACCAGCGACAGTAGTATGGCAAATCGTCACTAGATAGGCCAAGGGCTTGTGGTAGTAAGCTGAGCGGATGGAGGCAGCACCGAGAGACTTGACGGATGCATGCCTTGAAGCTACGAGTGAGTCGACCCGAGATCTTGATCGCTGCATATGTATGAGAGATACAGAGGCCCGACTTCGCCGACGTTGTGAAGGTTCTCCGTGTCCTGCTCAAGAGAACTGGGTAAGATAACTTTATGTATGGAAGTACCAAGGGTAACGTACCTTCCCATTCACCATGTATGAACCACTCCTTCATGTATCCTCACAGCGTCCCCCAAATTTCATAAGCCTGTGCTCTGGACGTCGTCGAGCACCTTTCTCATCTGAAATTTTCAGGGTAAGTTGTGATCTAATTAACCAAAACGGTGTCCACTCACAGGCAAAACCGCCACTATGCACTAACGATAGTTGGGTGGGGATCGCGTCCTTGGAGGACCCGTCGGCTCTGTAAAGACACAGATGAGCCTTTTTCTGTCATCCATTGACGCTCGGTGAGGCATTACGAGCTGCAAGGGAAGTGTCAGTAGTGTACAATATGCATGCAATGACAAGAAACTCACTCAGGACCAGCTTGTTCTGTCTGTCTAGTGGACGCGCTGTCAAAAAGGAGTTACAGTCCGTGCGAGGTGAAGACCATCATTAGATTTGGAGATTGCTGGAATCCTGCCCTGCATGGTCGTAGTTGGTACCTGGCTGAGGAGAGAACTATTCAATGCTTCGCATTATTTATGCTTCGAAAAGTTGGTTCGAGATTAAGAGTGGTCGACGGGGCCGGCAATGACTATGAACATGGTGGAAGGAGAAAGAAGATTGACTGGAATTCTCGTTCCATGTGATTGGACGTGCGCGTGATGGCTTGTTTGACGTCACGCGGCCAAGTCTCCTTCTTGTCGCATCCCATTCCATTGATTCCAACGCCTTTGACACCGTTCTCGTTCTCTCTTTCCCTAGCACCATTCGACCCAACTTGTCACTGCCTGGCACTGATAGGCTTCCGCAACTGAGGAAGCTGTTTTGAGCAACAGAACCGACGTTCGGGCGAGGCATACCAGCGAATTCTACTAGTGGACAGAATGACGCTCGGTCTATCTTCGAGTAAGTTTGTCTTGTGTCTTCATCCTTTTCTGACCTCAATCTGACCTTTACCAGCCTCTACTCATTGCGTTACATGCCAAGTCCACGCATCCGTGTCTTCTACTTGTCACCCAAATGCACCTCTAAGCTGAAAGTTGTCGATAACCAGAACCATGAAGCTTTGAAACTCCATTCGTTACTCATTGTCCTGACTCCTCAATTCCGCAATGCTTATCATTCCTCTCCTGGCATCCAACGCCTGGCCCATCGCTTCTAGCATGGCCAAAACATCGGATCCCTCGTAACCAGTCCATCAGGCCCTCTGATAATCTTACCGCCGTCCTGGCTTCTCGCATCCACGACGTTTGTCCTTCCTCTCCCCGCTGTCCGTGTCACCTTTTCGTCTCCCGCGGCCAGCTCATCATCCGCTGAATCTGTCTCCCCGTCTGCTATCGAAGGCTTTTTGAGCCTCTTTAATATGCATACATGCACCCACCGTCCTGGACTTTCATCACTGCAATACATGATTGGCATGGAGAATCTAGGCCGACCTTGGAGAGGACAAGTCCCGTACTCTGGCTGAGGTAGTATTAAGGTCAGTCACATCCATTCTCCCTCATTTCTGAACGCCCATTTGACAATTGACCGGTCTACCAACCGGATCTCGCATGCTACCGCTTGAATCCTCCCTTGCTTCACTGTCCGATATCGCTACTGTCTGCCGTTCCAACCCTCGAACACAGACGAATACCCCGGGCATCAGCGGTCACTTGGAACCCATAGCCGACCGCATTTGTGGCATTGGGTTAGAAACGCCTTCAAGCAGCCACACACGGCCCCCTCCTCTGGCACTCTGCACTCTTCTCGACCCACAACGTTGTGTGATGGTGCATATATTCGCTCCAAGTACAGTCATGAGGTATTCGGCGTCCGGTCTATCGAAAGTCGGCTGTAGGGCTTCTGATTGTCGTATAATCCGAATGGTACATTCTTTCTCGCATGTACTTTGCCTCTTCTGACAAGCCATCTCCTAGATCCCTCACAAACCGCTGTGGTTCCGTCGCCCATTTGCCCAAGGACCATCTGCATTGGTCTCGGCCTATCGCAAGCGCTCGTTTAGTGACTCTAGTCAACTATCCTTAAGGCGACGCACCAAGCCCATTCAAACCAAGCTCAAACCGTCCCCTTCCTCTAGCTTGGCGTAGGTGTTCAGTAACTGAACGTGGACTTTCCCCTCACGCTTCAAATACCATACCATCCAAACCCAAACAACCGAGCACTATCGACCCTGTCGCGTCGACGGCGGCAGGTGCATGCGTATCCCGGCTTATGTCGAACGACGCCCTACAATCTTCCTTCGCGTTCAGCCGACTTTGTCGAGCCGACAGCACCTACGCGTACGAGTGGACTTTGGATACTACGAGGGATCGCCGAGGAATGTCCCCAACACCCATGAAGCTTGGCGTTAGTCTCTGGCGTTAGCTCTTGTGGTGGTCGCGCTTAGATACTTCGACACACTAGATTATTGAATGTTCAAGTAGGACATTCGCATAGGCGGATGTCTCTCATGTGCGTAAATTCATATAAGCTGGGGATTTGTCTTACTTCGAATGTGCTCCGTCATAGGCTGAGCAGTCGCCTGGTCGACAGAACCTCGTTTGCCTCATGGTCGACGATCACGTATGAACCTCTCGCATGAAGGTGTATGTGGAGGCACAATACGTTGCTCAACCTTTCTTCCAGTGTCATCTCAGGCTTTTCATTGTCCACTGGTCAGATATTCATGGTGCGTATTAAGCTCTACTTGAACGAGTTGAATATTGACGCGTGTATCTCCAGACCTGATACCTGAAGCTGAAGACCAAATTGTACAGTGTACAATAGACTTGCTTGACATGTGTTCGAGGTTCGGAGAGAAATTTGTATTGGTATGGTTGGCGGGTTCGGTGGAGGGGTGGAGGTAACGCAATGGTACCGTCTTGCTTCAGTGAGCTGGTAGGATAATATCGTGGCCAAGAGTCCAGTTTTTATATAACGAGAGCTGCATCTACTGAGTCGAGGGCTTCTGATTGCAAGAGCCTGAAGACTATTTGAGACGAAGCCGATTCTTCCCAACGTTCCAACTCTAAAGGTTGTCAGACACGAGCTTGAATGTTCATTAATATTCCTAAATCCCAGCGCCTAAATTGACGCCCACGATTAGTCGTTCGCGTGTCTACATAGGAGCTTCATCGTCCATTATGAGTAATTATATAGCACCTTTAACGTAACAATTGAAACCGGAGCTCACATTAATCTAAAGCGAGTCATTACAATGTTCTCGGCACGATGGTGGGATGCGTATGAAATCGGAAACCGCCCACGTAAATGTACGCACAGGAAGCCATACCAGTCTCTCAAACATCTAGACAACAGTGATTTCCTATGAAGTCTCTGTCTTCGGACGAGAGACTCAAATCCCTGCTTCCAAATCCACGCGAGTAATGGATGAGAGAAGAGCCACCGTTTTGAAAATGTATTATTCAAGCCACGGTATCGCCGGTCTAAGTACAACAAAAAATCCATCCATACTACCTTAACCACGGACACTGGCTACAGGCGGACGCAAGCATCTGCCATGCCTGTGCTTCCCCTTCTTCTCCGGGACTGTATATCTGGGGAATTTGTACATCGCACATTCTGGCGCAATGGAAAGTGTGAGTCTCGTTTACAAATCTGTTTCAAAGTCTATAAGAAAACCAGGTAAAATAAGGCGCAAGACTTACTGGAATCCAATGGTTTGTCCGTTGAGCTTGACATCTGAAGCCCTCCAAATGCTGAAGCAAACCATGAGGTCTTGTTTCGGACTCTTGAGCTCGATGTGGTTAGATTCGGATAGGCCAGAGACATCGCAGTTAGATATTCTGGCCAAGAACTGTTTCAGATTTGTCAGAATACATCAGGTCGAGGCTGTGATTTTTCGTACCTCCAATGTTGGAGCAAAGTTTGTATCAGCATAACGCAGACTACCAGATGAATGAGCGCGGATATACAAGGTCAATCAGATTGACATACTATACGTTCAGTCTGGCACGATTCGGAGCAGTACTCAGACTATTGGAGTGCAGTACAATCGTCCAGTCGAAGGTACTCCAAAAGGCTTTCAGCCTTGTATCAACTTCGGATTCATGGAAACCGGGATATCCATTCTCCTGTAAGCATCTTAGCTTTGTTTACGCCAAGTAATGAATTCAGGAACTCTGCTTACCGTCAAAGTCGCGTACATCATCTTCAGGATGCTTGTGGCAGGGTGCCTCTTCCAAGGTGCTGAACATACAAAAGTTTTGTATACGGCCCAGATGCTGAGAGTTTCCAACATTAACGTCAAGTCGTCAGACCGACCAGTGACCCGGTTGAGCATTACAGCCGAGCTAAGGATACTCGGAGAGTCGTCTGAGGGTGAGGTGAGGAAAGTTATAGGAAGGCGTGCGAGAAGTGAACGCGCTCGTTCCGTATATTCATTGGCCAGCACACGAAGCTGCGTTCGGGCCTTAGTCACGTCGACAAAGAACTCTTGTGACCTTGCCTGGTCAACCAGGAAGTCGGGCAGAGATGCGTGGATAATCTTGATGTATTGATCAGACTCTCGACTCTCAATGATAGAATGGAGATCGAGAAGGAATAGCCCAACATCGCCTTTCTTCCAGTTAAGGATCTTCTCAATCTCGGTATGGGTCAGGGAGTGGCCTGCGGTGCCAGATTGGCCTGGTTCAGCACCTGTCCCTCTTGCAGCAAGGAGTAAACCAAGAATGTCCATGACACGCGCACGGTACTTGGCGTTCCTGAGAATGAATGAATACAGGGCATTAATTTGCTCGAAGGGTTTGTCGGTGAGAGGGGGTAAAGCACGGAGGATGACCTCAAGGCGTTCATCGGGGCGGTGGTAACAGTCTGCACGCGATGCGACATATGCTATGATGGTTTTTGCATAGACAAATTGACCTGATGCCTTGTCAACGAGTTGATCGACAACTTCTAAGCCTGGCCAATCTTCGGAGAGTATCGTTGGATGATCCCTCCGGATCTCGTCGAAGCCTTTGTCCAGATAAAGTTTGATGTCGCGTCGCGCGTACTCGTCCTCTGTCAGTCTTAACGTCGACAGACAGTCCTCTGGTAAATGTGCTGAGAGGTTGTTGAATGCTTTCAGAATGTGTGGTTCCGGGCGGCTGGCCAGGAGGAAGCGAAGTGGGAGGTGGAGGTGTCGAGCAGCATTGCCGATGATCTCGATAATATTGCTTTGGACAGCGTCATCAGCGCATTCATCCAGGCCATCAATAGCGATAACGACAGGATACGACCTGATTCCGACCCAACTGAGAAAGCGAGTCAAAGTTGAGATGCGTTGAATGGGTTCCAGAATCAGCTCTTTCATTTGCACTGAAAGTGAGCTGGTGAGGAGGTAAGGGTTCCGGCGTATCGCCTCTCGGACGTAGTACTCAGTTTGAGGAATGGCCTTTATGAGCTGGATAGCTAGACTTGGGAAGAGAAGATGGCCGTCATTGCAGTTTGCTGCTGTCCGAGAGAAGAAGAATGCGGCAACTAATAATCCTTCCTCTTTGCAAATCTCGGCAATCGTGTGCTCCAGCGCCGTCTTCCCATTTCCAGCTGGTCCTTCAAGCAAGATGATGGTGGCAGAATCGACTTTGCTCTTGATCTTGTCCATGATACATGCGATAATTTCTTCGCGAGTGCCGGGTAAGCAGCCGGGTTGGTCATGCGGCGTAGCATTTGAATTGTGCAATGAAGCGCTCGGGACGGATCGGATGAGGTCGTCGATATCTGTAATTTATTCAGCACCTAGTAGAGAGAGGTTAACGCCGATGACGGCGTACCTTTGAGGGCTCCCGAATGGATGTCGTTTGCTGTTGGGTGGTTGTGAAATTTCAGAGTTGGATGGGTTGTTATGTAGAATACGTACTTTTGGGTGAAGAGTAATGATTGTGTTGATCTCCAACGACCACAAAACCATCACTGTTATACTGATCTCTTCCAGCTGATTCAATAATTAGATATTTCTAGAAAGGAAGATGGATAGAAGACTAACCAACATTTCCATTGAGTGCAAGATTGTTGCAGCCAATATCTCCACCACGCGCGCCCTGTCCGCCAGCGCCAGTGCCTACAGTTGAAGATGATTCTGGTACCTCGGTATCGTCACATAGGCGAGAGCTTACTCGCTGTTACCCCACTAAAGTCCTGAACAAAAAGCCGTTCGTCGACGGGTGCACGATGGTCCCCCTCCGCTGGCATGAGATCTTTCGGAAATAATGAGAGAGTTCAAATCGAAGCAAAGGCAGAACCGTCTTGCTGAAGGCTATGGTCATGACTCAAGAGGCAGAGGGTTTCCCACGTACTTCAACATCGATGTTCAATTGAGTGGAAAGGGCTGACACTGGGCGGCCATGGACACTGCTTCATCATTTGTATCCTAGCAAGTTTATAAACAAGAAGCGATACAGGTCTTCACATCCAAGAGTTTCCGAATCTGTACTGCCTGCATAATTACATTCTCTGTCCCACTGAAGATACTCTGCTAAGCTTTAAACCATAAATTTCTGTGCTGGTTTGGCCGTAAGGACTTCTGTTGCTGACACCGCCATAGTCTGGAAAGGGGGCTGAGATTAGCTACCTATGCGACGAACGACGACCAACGGATGACGTACCGACTGAAACTTCGTGTCCCAACTGGGCGTCTTGTCCATGTCAGCGAGAAATATCAATCGATGCGGGGATCACCCGCGAAAGATTAGCGTTGTTGACAGACCCCTTCCAAGACGCGAATCTTGGTTATATAGAATTTGTTGAGAACTCCCTAACGTCAAAACAAGTCATGATGATCGAAGAATGAGAATTAATTCTCCAGCATCGTACTAGACATCGTGGGTGTAGCGGTCGGAAAACACGACATCCATCGACGCTGGTGTCCCGTTCTTGTCGCTGCAAGCACCACAATTATCGTCGAAGCGTCCATAGAAGCAGCCGTAGGACTTGGGATCGTGGTTGTTATTGTCTCACGTCTGGCACGCCTAAACGCCTGACTATCTCTTCATGCTTTATCTTTTCTGTTTGGACTTTAATAATAAATAGGGTCATGCACAGGAAGCTAATACCACAATCAAACGCACTGATTAACTCTTAGCCAGTTATCCACGTGCTTCGGGTAACCTTCTGAACCAGGAGTTTGAGGAGAACCAGCGATCGTGTCGCATAATGTCGCAGCTACTCCGGTCGTTGATGAGCGCTGAGAATAAGAACTGAGAAATACAAGAGCAACTTACGAATGTGGAGGAGACCAAACAGTTTCCAACTACATGAGTCAAACAAAAACGTGCTGATTTTGAATTGCTCCTCGAGGTTCGAGCCGCCAGCGACGATGACCTAGCGGATCGGCACTTCACCATAGGTTTGCGGTGGTAAGACGAAGGGATGGAGCAAGCGACAGAGACTTAATTTTTGCATTGAAGCTAGGGAAGAGTCGGCCAAAAATGTTAATGAGTTGCTCTATATGTACAGCATGAGAAGTACATACGTTCAGTGTTGCCGATTTTGTGAGAGTTTTCTGTGCCCTGTTCGAGAGAACTGCAGCAATGAAAGGTAAGAACATATGTACAGAAAAACTAAGGGTAACATGCGGCCCGGGCTATCGTAGAGTAGGTCCCTCTCGTCGCTTTTCATCTTTCTGAACCGATCTGACCTTTTCTAGTTTCTGCCATATCTCCTTGACGCCAAGTCTACGCTCCTCGCCCATCGGCAGAAAGTCGTCCACACCTTCTCGTTCCTTTCGTGGTACCAAACTCCGGCCCCATTCCTCCCAGCCGGAGTAGTCCCCGCTTGCGATCCTACATATTACTTTCCCTGTCGGACTCACCTCTCCATGTCATCTTCTGCTCGTCGCCCAAATGCTGTCAACATATCAATAGAAGCGCATGAATTTTATCTCTCTCACCCTTACCCGCTGGGCCTGCCTGCCCATCTGCAATCGACGCCTGTTACACTCCAATATCCAGCCTCCGTCCTGGCTCTTCGTGTCTTCCTGCTCCATCGCTTTGTATGCCGCTGGAGACCTCCTTACGCTGCATGATGCGGCCAATCTATGATCGGCATGGAAAAGTTGGGCCAACCTTGGAGGGGAGAGACGTGTACTCTGACTGAGGAAACCTAAATAAAGTTAGTTGTACCCATTCTCCCTCATTTCGGAACGCTATTCTCACAATTGATCTTTTCCAGTCCACGAATTCGATCCTGCTTCTTGTCCACTCTTCATGTTCTCACCTCACTGGCCGGCGTCGCCATCACCAGCCTCTGCCAATTCTCAAACTCAGATGAATATGCATACACCAGCAGTCACTTGAACCCATAGCTGACCACATTGACATGTGTCATTTGGTTAAAAGCATCTTCAAACAGCTGAACATGTACCCCGTTCCTCTCAGCAGTCTGCGCTCTTCTCCGACGCACAAATTTCCAAGCCCCCTTGACCCATACGGACGTCATGGCTCGTGTCCTACCGCTACGCCCCTACTCCTACCACGACCGCCTTCAAAAATACCAGCACAATCGCCCTTTACACGCGTTAAACGTTGGGCAACGGTGCATATATTTGCCGTCGTGAGGAAGTCAGTGTCCCGCTTGTCGATTGACTTCAAGTCGGCATTATAAACGGTACATTCTTTATCGCATATACCTCGTCCATTCTAACAAACCACCTTTTAGCCCCCTCGCAAACCGCTGTGATTCCAACGCCCATTCGCGTAAAGACCATCGGCTTGGGCCTACTTCTGCCCATCACAAGCGCTTATTCAACAAATCTAGTCAATTATACGTGAAGCGATGTACGAAGCCCATTCGAACCAAGTCCGAACCGCCATTTTACCTCCTTAGCCTCGTCCAACATCTCACCAAAGGCGCTTATCGATGAAAACCGGGTTCTCGCTTGTCGAGCTTCTAAGTACCGTGCCATCCGAACCCAAACGGCCGCGAGACGCAAGGAGTATCGTCGTCGACGGTGCTATCAGGGGTGGGTCCATACATCCGACTTATGTCGAACGAGACTCGAAACACTCTCCTCCATCGCCACCGAGCCGACAGCCCCAACACGAACGAATACGCAGACCTTCGATATCACGGAGGATTGGGATGGACTAAGCCGTCAACTTGACTTAGGAGCCTAAGCAGCTCGCCGTGTTTGACCTTTAGTGTTGGCTTCGGTGGTGCACCCGCCTGGCTAAGCTTAGGTGCTTTGACGCGTAGGTCGCTGGAACGTTTATCGGAAGTGCTTGAGGTAAGCGTATTTACTACTTCACGTTCGCTCCGGACTGAAAGTCGTGACTCTTCAAGTAGGGCATTCACACCAGGTGACGTCTCTGGCGCGCATAAATCCACACAAGCTGCAAACCTGTCTCTTGAGATCTGTTCCGTCGTGACCCAGGCTGGGCAGTCGCTCAACCGACAGCCTCTTATTTTCCTTCAAAGGCGAATGAACCTCCGCACTTGCTGCCCACGACTGATGCCTTAACGTCAAGGTTAGCCTCTCTTCCAGCATCATCACGCACTTTCACTTTGACCCCAAGTCAGATATAGTTCAGGGTGCGAATTAACCATTTATCTCTACCTCTGATGCACTTTCAGGTACATATTCGAATCGGTACGATAGGGTAGTTGGGAGGAGGCATAATGCAATGTCTTTGTCTCGTTTCAATATGCTAGCAGGTCGATATCATAGCAAGATAGAGTCGTGGTTAAAATAACTGCTCACCTTAGACTCTTAGGCACGAAACTAATGAGTCCTTTTCAATATTCATTAGACCTTGACATCCCATTGCAAATGCTGTCATACTTCTGGCAGCTACGGTCGAAAAATCTGTCGAAGGGCCTGAGGTTAATTGAACACCCGCGTAAAACGCTTATCAATGCTCCTGAGCCCCAGCGCCTAGATTGATGCCCACAAATACTCACTCGCCTGTCTACATAAAAATTCCATATGTTCTTGTCGAAGTAACAGTATCCTCGTAAGGTGATTTTATTAGTGTCCTTGATGTAACATTGAAAGCGGACGTCACATCTGTCTCGAGCCATCGCATTGTTCTTGGTGGACAAGAAAAGAGATATCATGCTTGAAAGTGTGATATTTGAGCTATGCAAACATTGATCTACAACAGGAAGCATATACACTACATCAACCACTCGCATTGGTGACAAGCAGATGCAAGCACTTCCCATGCTTGTGCCTCTCCTTTTTCTCCAGGACTGTATTTGTGAGGCACTTTTACACTATACAGCTGACTTGTCTGATGAGTTTCATTAAAGAACCTGTTTGGAATCCAAGAAGAAAATCAGGTAAAATAAGGTGCTAGAGGGACTGGCTTACCGGAATCCAATGTTCCCATCCTTGACATGTGTGTTCCAACCAGCTCCAATTTCAAAGAAAATTGTGAGGTCATCTTCATTAAGGCCCTTGAGCTCAAGACGATTCTTATTGCGATTGTGGTGAGATAGGCCAGAAACCTTGTGGTCAGATAGTCTGGCCAAGAACTGTCCCCATTCATTAGAATATATCTGAGTCAGGTTGAGGCTTTGACATCCCATACCTCCAGTGTTAACGCACAACTTGGGCTCTGGTCCATCAGCCTAACAGGTGAATGAGTGTGAATACACAAGGTTAAAATAACTCAACAATACCAGATGTGAAGTCTGGTGTTCTCGGCCCTGTTGTAATCTGATACAACCTCCCAGATGTAAGTACCCCAAAAAGTAGTCAATCTTGCATCAATGTCGGCTTCTTGGAAACCAGGGCATTTACTCTCCTGGAAGCATGTTGGTTCAGTTCAATGCAGAGTGAGCAGATGAAAAAAGAATACCTTTAGAGATGTATAGATCTTCTTCAGAGTCAAGGTAGCGGGATGTCTTTTCCAAGGTGCTGAGCGTATGAATGACTCATATTGACCAATGATGTCAGAACTTTTCAGTTCTTCGGAAAGCTTTCCACTGAGCCCGACTTCTACACAGTACTGAACGGCTGAAGCCATGACAGATACATCAGGCTCAAATGCCCCTGCTTGCTTTGAGCCAATGGGAGTTGTGACTGAGAATGTGAATTGAAAATATAGTACCATAAAAAGTCAGAATATGCTTTGAAGTTGCAATTACACATACAAGAGGGGTTGCAGATTGCTCGAATATACGCCAATCCTAGCATCATGCGATACTTCGCAATATCAATAAAGAAGTCCATCGATCTTGAGGGGTCTAAGAGAAATTCGGGGAATGATGCATGGAGCAGCTTGAGGTCATCACCCACATCAATGACAGAGTGCAAGGTGCGTAGCAGCCTCCCCATGTCACCGTCCCGGAGGCCAAGAATTGATTCGATCCTTGAGGACTTCGATAGCACGCCAATGATATCCCGCTGCCCAGTCAACTGCCTAACGATAATCAGCTGGCCTAGAATCCTCAGGACCTCAGCATGATGCTTCGCAGGCACAGAGTGGACTATGTGAGTGTAGAGCTGGTCAAGAGTTGCATAGGGCGCATCACCAACCGGTGTTTCCAGGAGCTTTAGGATTACCTTGAGGCGATCATCTGGTCGGTCGTCTGGTGAGCTGAAGTAGGCGATGATGGTGGTCGCAAAGATAAATTGCCCAGATGCCCGGTCTAATAAGTGCATGATAGTGTCCAAGGAAGGCCAATCAGCCGGCAGGTAGGGATGCATGGCACGAATCTCTGCAAACTTTATTGTGAAATAGTGTTGTATGTCACGATGAACAAGAGCATCTTGATTCATGTCAATAACAGAGACGCGATTGCCAGGGAATTGAGATTGAAGCTTGCTGACGGCCAGGCAGATATGGGGTTCAGGACGGCTGGCGACGAGGAAGCGGAGGGGTAGGCGAACATCCTTCATTGCGACGCCGATGATCCTGATGATGTCGCATTGGACGTCGTCCCCATTACATTCGTCGAGGCCGTCAATGACAATCAGGGTTGGATACGACTTGAGCCCAAAGGTGATAACGTCAAGGAACCGCGCCATCATGGCGACCTGCTTGATGGGTTCGATAATGAGGTCCTTCATCTGCTTTTCTCGTCCCTTCGAGAAAAGAAGAGGGTCCGCTCGAATTGCCTTGTTGATGTACTTTTTAGTTGACGGAAAGGCCTGTATGAGTTGAATGGCCAACGTGGCAATGATACGATTCCCATCATTGCAATTGGCGAACCGATTCGAAGCGAAGAAAGCCCCAACTAAGCGTCCATACTGCCTGCAGAGGTCCGCGAATGTCAAGAGTAGAGCTGTCTTCCCAGTGCCAACGCCTCCATGGACCCACATCATGGTGGCGGAATCAACCTCACTTCTCTCCCAGTCCTCCAGCTCCTTGCCAAGCTCCACTCGAGTTTCTGCCATGCATCTAGGCTGATCAATTCTGGCTTCGTTATCTGGAAGAGCGGCAGCCGCAGCCCGTTCAAGAAGGAAATCTTTTCCTGAGGGGTGTCACTCGAAAGTTAGACCCAGTCAGAATAAGGGTGTAGAAATGTAGATGCACCTTTCAGCGACAACCCATGGTAATTGATCTGATTTCCAAAAATATGATTAGGGCCAGCTACCGTTATGGGACCACTCGTGTGATTGTTCTGATCACCACCGACAGCGGTGAGCGTCGCATCCTGAATATGTATCGGGTTATGTCGAACATTAGGGAAAAAGCTCATGAGCAGGGTACGGTGCCGCAGTATGGTGGTGCGAAGGGATGAAGTCTTGAACGAGTATGTCGAGCGCTTTCACGGCCACTGGGCAGTGCAAACTCGTTGCCTACACGTGCGATCCAATTCAACGCAGCCCACCGCAAAAGCAGCGGGGCGTCTGTCACCTGTCAATTTCAGTGCAGAAGGTTGTGAACTTCTACTTAGAAATAGATGAGCCGTCAGCGCTTCAGGTGTGGGATAAAGGGTTTGGAATGAACAAACGACAAATATGAGATCGTCCTCGAGTGATGCATTGCCTATGTTGTTCCCCGAATTTGACGTCGAAGGCGGTTTTTCAGACGTGAAGATGACGATAAAACATATGTTAGTTGAAGGTGTAGGGACCAAGGGTAAGAGCGTGTCAATGATTTGTTCAGAAGGATTTACGCGTGCTTCACTGTCGATGTGCTTGGTTCAAACAAGTGAAACGCGCTGTGTTTGACATCGGCCAGCGATTGCTGCCTCCGTCCGTTTGACTCTGAGGCGGCTTGAGCGGTGCACGTTGAATGAAGGAGACACTGGCAACGATACTAAGAGAGCCAATGAAATTATCCGCGATTGTACTGTAGAGTATAACATTGACAGCTCGATTGTGCCTTAGGGCGGCGGATAGACCGATCTTTTCTCGAACAAGCTTCAAACTCCTCGAAAATCAGCCACACAGAGTAGCGAGCGGTCTTACCTTATGCTTATGTTTTTCTTAATACAAATCCCAGATGGATTCACAGCACTTAGCCCTTGCATGTGCGATCCAAAATACACTGTTGGATCTGGCTCAGCGGAATAGCCATCCCCTGGCATGCTTCGGCTAGACCGGTAACCGTCCCTCCAGAGGTTGATGGTCGAAGACCCCTCGTAGTCCCTTGCTTTGAAGCTGCAAGCTGACGTTCTCCCGACTGGTCACGAGTCTATGCTTCGGCATGGCCGGCTGCGACGCTCTACTCCTGGTGCACTTCGACGCGTCCCCCAATCCACCAATGTTCAATAGGGTATAAAGGAGGCATAGCACAAAGAATCCGATTCTACTCGAAAAGCCACCAAAGTATTAGCAGAGAATGTATCATCCCTTGGCTCCACGCGTCCGCGATGCTATCCTTCTTCCCTGAGGCCCATGTTTGAAAATGCGGCAATCTTGGAGAGAGAACGTGCGGACAACTTCTTGTACTCTGGTCATAGGTCAGTCCTATTTCTAGGCCTTATCCTCGTCTCTGAGCCCAAGCTGACTCTCTGATACTGGCTGCGATTTCACAACGACGTTCCCTTGACTTTCAGTCATGCACTGCCCGACTGCCATCTTCTGCTCCCAGCTCGAACACCTCCAATGTATCACCGGAAGCCCATGTCATTTATCCCCTTTTATCCCTTGCACTCAGCTTATCACTCACCGAACCTGCCAATCCGCCATCAATGCTTGTTTAACCCTCAATATCCATCCATCCGCCTCCTAGTTTTTGCGGTTTCTGCTCCATCGCTGCAGATGCTCCTGGAGACCTTCGTATCTTGCATTATACAGCCAATTGGCACCAAGATATTGGGCTGACCTTGGGGATGAGGTGAGGCTCCTACTTTGACTGGGGTTGCCGAGACTACAGTCTCGCTCATAGTCTCGTCCCATGTCAACATCGAAAAATTGTGCATATACACTCCGAGCCAATTGCTAGCACCAGTACCTCAAGAACACCTGCACTCACGTTGAAGGTTGACTTCGAGCCTTTTTATACGCGTTCTCGTATACTCCGAGTCGGAAGGCATTTAGGGGTGCGTACTAATCTCTACCAAATAATTTTGATGCTGACAAGCGTACCTCTAGGTCTAATATTCGCAGCTGAAGACCAACCCGTACGGTATAGGAATAACTGTGAAGCCCTTTCGTCTCGATGCTCGCATTTGTGCGATTGACGGATATGATAGAGGTTGTGCGATATCATTGTCTCGTTTCAATCGGCCAATATAGTGGGCAAGTTTTGAATGCGTGTATGGTAGCTGTATCTGTCGACTTGGGCTTGATTAATCCTTTTTGACATCTATTTGAAATTGTAATCTTAGTTTGAAGGTTATGTTACCGGTGGCTATGGTTGAGAAGGGTCCGAGGTTGGACGCGGCTTTGAAACGTTGATAAATATCTTGAGCCCCGGCGCCTAAGTTGACGCCCACGAATACTTACTCGCCCGCCTACATAGGAACTTCATCACATTCTTGTCAAATTAATGGCACCCTTGTAAGGAGATTATATAGATGTAACATTGAAAGCGGGGCACATCGATCTCGAACTAAAAGCGAGCCATTACAACATTCTTTCCACTTGCCAGTATGATACATACAGTATATATATAAACTTAGACACAGAGCTTGCAATTTATTATAGAGACATTCAAACGCCTCCTCCAAGGCAAGGTCTGAGAAGAAAAGAGGTACCATACTTGAAAATGTGATGGTATACCATCGATCTACATCAGAAAATCAACTACTTGATGCACACCAGCAAGAGCAGATGCAAGCATCTCCCATGCCTGCGCCTCCCCTTCTTCTCCAGGGCGGTATACTTGAGGAACTTTTACTGTGTAAACCCTTTCGAAATTCAGGGTGTGACTTCCATCATAGAACCTATTCCGAATTCAAGCAGAAATCAGGCGAAGTAAGATGCGAGAAGAACTGTCTTACTTGAACCCAATGATTCCATTCTGGACATGAGAATTCTTCTGAATGTAGAAGCGAACCAGAGGGTCATTGTTACCAGGACTCTTGAGCTGAACACAATGGTCATGACAATTATGTTTGGATAGGCCCGAAACCTTGTCATTGGATATTTTGGCTAAGAACTGTTCCAACTTCGTCAGAGTATTTGCACCTCCAAAGTTTGCCTACAGTGTGAAGCACTATCAAGCAAACTACCCAATGAATAAGTTGGAGTACACAAGGTGAAATCAACCTGACATACCATAGTGCAGTCCAGTGTGAGCAGCGTTGGAATCCGGTACAACCTCCCAGGTGTAAGCACTCCAAAAGGCTTTCAATTTTGCATCAAAGTCGGATCTATGGAAACCGAGACATCCATGCTCCTGGAAGCATATCGATTCATTTCAATGCAAAGTGAGTAGGTGATTTAGCGAAATACCGTCAAAAGTGCATATATCTCCTTTGCAGTCAAGGTAGCAGGGTGTCTCTTCCAAGGCATCGAGTGAACAAATGACCCATATTGACCAATAATGTCTGCGCTTTCAATTCTTCTGAAAGACGTCCGCTCAATCCAGCTTCTGTGCAGTACTTGATAGCGGAGCCCATAACTGATGATTGTTGTTTGAATGTTCCAGCTTGCTTGAAGCCCATGAGGCTGGCAACTGAACCGCAAACAAAGCACAAAAATCAGAACACTGCTTTAAAGCTGTGATCACACGTACAAGAGGAGTTGCAGATGACTCGAATGTACCCCAATCCCAACTCGATTTGAGCTTCTTCCACATTAACAGCAAAGCCCTTTGACCTCAAAGGATCAAGGAGAAAGTCAGGGAACGAGGCGTGTAGAATTCTGATGTCTTCCTGATTACTCCCAATTTTGAGGAGGGAATGCATATCAGTGAGAATGCGGCGAATATCGCCAGGCTTCAGGGCAAGAATGGACTCAAGGCGCTTTGGGGAGCTCGAGTTGGCAGGCGAGCCAAGGATATCATCTTTTTTAGGTATTTCACAGGCAATAAGAAGCTGTCCCAGTACCTTCAGGACGTCGTGTGGGTTATTTGCATTAGCGGTGATATGAGTATACAGGAAATCAAGTTGAGCGAAGGGCGTGTCACCGGGAGGCGCCTGGAGGAGACCGCGGATGATGCTCAGACGCTCGTCAGGACAACGATATCGGGCGATAATGTAGGCCATCACGGTTGTTGCATAGATGAAGTGTCCTGACGCTTTATCGGCCAGCTGCGAGATGATATCAGATCCAGGCCAGTCAGGTGGTACTTCAGGATGCAGAGTGCGAGCCTCCGCAAACTTCTTCCTCAGGTAGACTTCGATGTCGCGCCGCGCCATAGCGTCTTCACTGAGGTCGATCTGCGACACGCGCCCAACAAAACGCGACTGGAGATCCTTGACGGCATCCACAATGTGCGGCTCTGGCCGACTAGCAACGAGGAGGCGAATGGGTAAGCGGATACCTTTCATTATGTCGCCGATGATCCTGATAATGTCGCTCTGGACGTCCTTGCCAGTGATTTCGTCAAGTCCGTCAATGACAACGAGAGTGGGGTACGACATGTACCCGAAGGTGACGGTTTTGAGGAGGCGAGTCATCGTAGCGATCCGCTGGATTGGTTCTACAAATAATGCTTTCATTTGTACTTGTCGTCCCTTGGAGAAAAGAAGGGGGTCTTCACGTATTGCCTTGTCAATATAGTACCGGGTGGATGGAAAACTCTGCATGAGTTGAATGGCCAGTGTGGCAATGATTCGATCGCCGTCGCCGCAGTTGGTGATCCGGTTCGAGGCAAAGAACGCCGCAATAGCACGTCCATATCGCTTGCAGAGATCCGCAAATGTGAGGAGCAGGGCCGTCTTTCCAGTTCCAGCACCTCCATACATCCACATCATGGTGGCAGCATCGATGCCCTTCTTCTCCCAGTCATCCAACGCCTGGTTGAGTTCTACATGAGTATCTTCCATGCACCTCGGTTGACTAACCCAGGCCTTTGTATCAGGGAGAGCGGCAGGTGATGCATGCTCGTAAAGGCGGTCCGCGCCTGATTTATCGTATTCAGTCGTTAGACAGAGTTGAAAGGTATATAATGATGTAGCGCACCTTGTATAGAGGAGTAATGAATGTGCTAGTCTCTGCCAGCTATTCCGTAGGATGCAACAATGAGAAGGTTTTAGATATGAAGAAAATAAAAGACTGACCAACATTGTTTCCGTTACCACTGAGCGCGACGTTGTTGCAGCCAATGCCTCCGCTACTTCCACCCTGTCCACTTTCGCCTGTACCTATAGTTGAAGATGATTATAGCACCGGTCTCTTCGGATGAGCGAGAGCTTACTCAGTGTCGCCTCTTTAAAATCTTGTATAAGGAGTTCACCAGATTCGTCGCCGGGTGCTCGAGCTCCCGGCGGCGGTTGCATGGGTCCCAAGGAAAAAGTGAGAGCCGCCTGGCTAGTAATAACGAGGAGTGAGAAAGAACCCGAGTTGAAGGTGTAAGAATAAGTTCAGAGCGTAGAAACATATGTTTCCAGACAGCTTTGCGCGTGCTTTGCAGCATATCCATGTGTACTGTTCAATCAAATGAAACGTGGTGTGTGAAATAGCATCAGCCGCCACCTTGCGATTGGTAGTCCCCGTCTACTGGTCTACGAACTCTGTCAAAGGCAACGAATATACCAAGCTGGCGAATAAAATTATACATCATTGTACTGTGCAACAGTCGACAGTCCAATTGAGTATCAGGACGACAGTGGGTGGGGGGATATTTTTCTCGAACAGGCAGGCTTCAACCTCCTGGAAAACTTATCAGCGATGCCACGGATTAAAATGGCTAGTGGCACCCACCTACAAATCCCCGATGCATTCACGGCACTGGCATCAGACACCAGCCTTCAGAGCGAACCACTGCTCTGCAATAGAGTCTTTCGAATGGGGCAGTAAAGCACACGGCCTACACGTGCGATCCAAAATACGCTGGTCTGGTCGGCCGCAGGGTTCACGTCTCGCGGATCTCTAATCATGAAATCAATGAGCAACGCATAGAATGAATATAAGGATAGATGGCACATCTTGAAACGGATTATGTTGTGTGTGGTAGGCTACCTTCGTCTCAATGACGCTTATCCGGATATCTCATCAGCGGAAACCTTGAGTCTTGACCGATACACCCAGCGAGGGACCACAGCCTAATGCCAGTTCTGCTATTTCCCGGTATTGGCACGAGGATCCTTCTAAAATGTCCACGCGATACTCTTTTTGAGAGTCTTACTTCGAGATATCTCGGAGGGTCGTTGTTGTCTTGGGGCGCTGAGTTCATTGAAGTCTCCCTAACGTCAGAACATGTTCCGATGAGCAACGAATCGAGTTTCAATATTGAACATGCCACAACTCGTCCTGGAAATCTAGACATCGGTAGGTGCAGCAGTCGGAACAGTCAACTCTAATCACGCCTTCCCAGTAGCCGTTGCAGTAACTTCAGCTGTGGCCGCTACAACTGTCGTTGACGCGTCTGTAGATGCAGCCGCGGCAGTCGAAGCCGTTGCACTCGGCGGTCTGCTTGTCATTGTCTTGCTCCCGGGACGCCTGAATGCCCTTGCAGCCTCTTTCATCCTGTCTGCTTGGCCCTTGGTAAACGAATCCATGCATGAGTCATAGGAATAGTCCATGAAATTGTCTATGAAGGAGTCAGTTCCAAATCGACGGTCCGGGGCAAGCAAGCGACGCACTGATCAGATCCGGACCATCACCCGGACAGCTATCCCTGCCTTTAGGACATCCCTCCGAACCGGAAGCTTGAGGAGGAGTATCGGCGACATTGTCGCCCACACCATTGTCGCAACCACCCTAGTCATTGGTTAGTACTGAGAGGTTATGTGAAGTGGAGTAGGAGTACCTCAAAGGTATGGAAGAGACCCAACCAATGTCCAACCTCATGGGTCAAGGTTCGGCCCATGTTGAAGTTCTCCCTCGATCCACCAGTGACGGTGGTATGTCGGATCGTCACTCCATCAAGCTTTGGCTCGCGGTAATAAGCTGAGGGAATGGAGGCAGATCCAAGAGACTTGGTGGTTGCATTGTAGCTGGAAAGGATTCAGCCAGGAATATTAACAAGTTGGACTCTGTACGTACGTGAGGGTGTATACATTCAGTGTCGCGGCGTCGCCGACATTGTAAAGGTTCTTCATTTCATGTTCCAGAGGGCTGAAAACGAGCAGGGCTGAGTGAGTCTATGAGGTTGAAAGTACTATGGCCCACATACGTTCCGGGTCCACTATGCACAAACCAATCTGGGTTATGAATTCTCGTCGTGTTTACCAGAACCCATGAGATGCCGGTGTTCTTGAAGTCATCATTGAGCACCTTGATCTGAGCTTTGATGTTGTCGTCACTAAATTGAAAAAGTTCAGCCTGAATCACCGTCATTTCACTCATCAAAACTGTTCACTTACGGAACAAAACCACCCTCGCGTGTTTCGTTAGTGTAAACCACGTTGAAGGAGACGTTGAACACGAATGTATCTTGTGGGAGATCCCGTTCTCGCAGGAGCCCTCGAGCTTCGAATAGACGGGCATGAAACTCTGCCTTGTCCTCAGGTGATACTCGGGTTAGGCATTGGGTACTGCAATGGGAAGCATCAGCGCATAGCACCTATATGAAAACATCAAGAACTCACTGAGGACCCGCTTGCTCTGTCCAGTGAACGCTCTCTCGGACAAGCGGTACAGCTATAGCATTTTGGGCGGCATGGAGCACCCAGCCAAAGAGAAATAGAAAAGACATGGTTGAAATCATCGTTGCGTCTTATAAATGTTGTTTAGATCGAGAACTGCCCAGCAGCTGCGATCCTGCGCGGTCGATGGAGTAGTCGTAGTTGGCGCCTGGCCGAGAGAAGAACTGGTCAACGTTCAACGTTGTAGTTCAAGGTAAAGGTAGTCTGGGAACAAAACCGGTCGAGTGCGCTGTGTGTGTGTCATTGCTCCCAGTGCGGGCATGAACATGGAGGGAAAGATCAAACATGTGGCGTTTCTCGCACTGCCATAAGATCGTTACAAGGTAGATAAGATAAGATTAAAATTTGGACTGTTGAAGACATCGAGCTACAACGAAATACAGTTGTTGCTACTATTTTCAATGAAAATTCCTCCATAGATCTGCCCTTCGTGAATGCCACTTTCCTGATACCCATCGTTCACAACACTCGTCGTTTCGGTGGGCTTCTTCAGGATACCAATCTGGTATTGTCCACCACCGCTGTTGTCGTTCGCAACCGGAGGCGTGACAGCCTTGAGCCTGTCGTATCCCTCTGAATAGTAAACACGGAGAGTACTGCACAACGTCCAAAGATCGTCAGTATCACAAAGCCCAATTCGAGAAATTTGATAGACCCACTTCTTCTCAATATCCATCGTAATCGCAAAGTTCTGCCACACCCCATACTTGATCCTCCCCGTCCAAATTACATTATTCTTCCGATCCAAAACCTTCCACAGCCTCTTATCCAACTTGGTCGAATCAGGCTTGCCCTCTTCCTTCGGATTATCCTGCGAGAGCATCACACCCGCATTGATCGAAAACTGGTTCGACGCATAATCGTTCGCCTCATGCCACACATACATATATTCATGCGTGAGATTCATTGCATGCGACCCTTTCGCACCGTCAACCTGCTTTGAGCTCCAATGGAACGTCTGCACACCGACATTCGACGCGTCGGATCCGTTGCCCATCAACAGTCCCGCACGCCGGAAACCGAGCTGCACCTTGCCCCCGCCAGGGACGAAGAGCGACCGGTCGTCGATGGTTACTTCGAGAGCTTTATGTGAGGGCAGGTCGAACCGTGAGGGTTTGGTATCCGGAAATTGCAGGATCTGGGACCAGGAGAGATTCTGGCCTTTGGTGTAGTCGGGGTTGAACAGCGACGCGGGGGTATCGAAGGTCTTGAGCGTCGTGTTCAGCGAGACACGGCCTTCGAGTGTGACAGGGCACTTGACGAAGGAGTTGGAAGGTACGGCGAGTGTCGGCGCAGCGAATTTCAGACACGCCAGCGCCAGGAAGAGTATGGTACACGTCGCCATCGTTGATCAATGGCTGAGAAATACGGGGAGGGAAGACGATGGGCCTTCGAGACGTCGTGCTCCCATATTCTCGTATTTCAAGAAATCTTGATACACCGCAGTTTCTCCATCCTTTCCGCCAAGAATATCCCGACTTTGGCGATCGCGAAGGTATCACATAACGTCGTGAGCAGTAATGGGATTAAGTCGCACTTTGCCTAGATTTCGAAACAGGTCACTCGACAACCTTTCTCGTTCGGGTATTACTCGGGCAGGACGAAATGCTAGCGCTCGTCAGGTGGCGGCAGCGAATTGTTGCGTTGTCTTGATGGTGAGGTGTATATGTATAACCTTTAACCTTTAAATCCGGGATAGCCGCTCCAGATCTACATGATTGCCAGTGAGAAAGTGGTTGAAGACTTGGAGCGCAATGAACGGTCAACGTACCCAATGTATGAGCACGATTCAGATCAGAAACCAACATTCTCCATCAGCGAGCCACCTCCCTAAATCCCATGATTCCGGAGCAAAGTCGTATCCCCCATCCTCGCCATCTGTCCTGGAGAACATACTTCAGGAGATATTTATAAGATTGTCTGCAAAGTCATCGAAATCATCTTGCTTGCCGTTCACATCGTCGACTGCAAATGAATTGGAGATGCTACGCACGGAGAGGATCCGGCCATGACGCAGGGAGAAGATGAGGCCTGAGAGATGTAAATACGTTAGATCTCGCACAATCTCATTAAATATGCACTACGTACCTTATAGGCTAAGAGATAAAATGCCTCCCTCTCGATTTCGGAACGAGTCGGGTGGCCATAGTCCAGAAACCTCTCTAAAGAGGATTTCCGCCGCACATGTCAAGCACAAGCTTGAGCGAGGAAGGGACTGGGTTGCGGCCGCCAGCTGTTCTTGCCACTTGTTTCAGCGTAGGCTCTGACTATGAACGTTGGACGTTTGAACCTCTGTTACATAAATAGTCAGTCAAGTCGCATTCGTGGACTCCTGTGGAAGATACACAGATGACGTATTGATGGCAGAATTCTTCAAACTCCGAATCTAAGTTTACCCTCTTGACTCGCAACTGGGCTATTTGGAAATGCGTGCGACCTGTGCGGTGGTAATGTGAGGAATCTTATCGGCTGTAAACTCTTTGCCTCTGCTGTATCCGCTGGTCGACTTGCTTGAACTTGACCCCGCTATCTCATCCCATCCCGTCCTCCCACCAACATGGCCGAACTCGGCGCAGCCGCCATAGGTGCAGGCGCCACAATCGGTGCAGCCCTCTACACAGCCGCTAGTGGATTCATCGCGCGGCACGAGAACACCCACTCGCTCCAGGTTACAGAGATGCGACGCCACATTGCAGACTTTGAAGCTACGTACGCGCGAGGGGAGGTCGCTGAGGATGATTGGCGCGCGTACTTAGCCTTCCGGAACCAGCGAGTCCAAGTTGTTGTGTATCGCATTCTACTCTGAGCTGATATATATCCAGGGCGCGCACTAGTGAATCCGACTACGAAGAGAGTATTGAAACGTACAAGCGGACGCCGATGTACAATTTTGTCATCAAGTGGAAGAAAAGGGGCCAGGTAAGGAAGAGGAAGAAGGCGTTAAGGGCGGCGAATAAATCTTTACGATCACACTACTATGTACGTGCATCTCTCAAGCTCAGTCTCTACTTGGAATCTCGATACCACGATGATGTTATGTGCTTACCAGGATTCATATTCGCCAGGAATCAACATCGGACGCATCGGACGCATCCTCCACAACCGCCGCCTCAGGCTCGCCACCAGAGAGCCGAGGATCCCCGGCTCATAGCGATGAAGATAACGAACGGATTTTGTCTTGGGCGGAGGGCGTGTCGAACTCCAAATTAGACCCGAACGAGGACGATGAGCTGCACTTGGTCGCGATGGACTCACAGCAGCAGCGCTGCAGCCTGAGGGACGACCTGCTGCCCCAACGAATTGGTAGTAATGCGAGTCCGTTGGACAGTCGCTCCGTGGCGTCTGTGTCACCCGTATTTGACCTCTACCGTCCCTCCACCTCTGGAGGTAAGTACTTTTCTCTTCATACATACAATACTAATACATACATGTTCTTCAATATTTGGTGGATCTTTCATTCGACCCCGGCCTTAGATAACCTCTCTCAACCTCTTTCCGAGTCGCCCATGTCCACCCTTGACAACATATCATGTCCGAGTCTTCACCCTCCCCCGACTAGTCAATGACTTACTTACATCTCAGTTACCCGCCCACTGAAGCTGAAGCCTGACGAACAGGAGAGATTGGCACACCTCGATAGCCTCAAAGTCTTCCTCGCTACAGCACCTGCCAGGTGGGATGGTGTTCTACCGAAAGCTGGAGCGGGTGCGTCAGGCGGAGCATCGTCTGAATTGTTTACTTCTCTTGATGCCTCGCCCCACCATACAGTCCCCCGTTCAATGCTTATGCAGTAGGTCCCTTCTCTAACGTTCTAACTTCACGAAACTCTTGACTCACACGCACTGTACACCCCTTCTTCACCTACCGTCAGATTCCACTTACCCAACCAAGAATCCATCACCTGCGTACTCTGGAAAGGATGCTATTATATCACCGGAACGGATATCGTAAGGGCTTTGGTGTTCCGGTTTGAGGTTCGTACTCACCGTATGTTTGCTTTTCACGACTTAAATCATCATGCATCATGGCTCGCCTGTCTTTTTCCTCCAGGCATTTGGCCGCCCGGTCTGCAACATGAAAAAGTTTGAGATTGGCGTGCTCTCCGATCTGCGAAAATTAAAGCATGGTGTAGGTGCACGTATGGAAGAGTCTAAGGTGTGTTCATTCTCAGTGGCTGCTATGTATGTTTTTAGGAGTACTTCCATGTCGCTTTATTTTCATCCCCATCTTCTTTCATTACTCGAATGTGAATAGTGCTGATATCAGGAAAATTGTTTTTATTGACAGAGCCCCATGCTAAACTTCCTGTTCAAGCATCAATGTGTCCGTACGCAGAAGAAGCAGAAAGTCTTTTACTGGTATGTTTCCTCTTGGTATATCTGGTGATGCTGCATCCATTCTTTGCACCAATGCTTATACAGTGACACTTATCATTCAGGTTCTCAGTCCCCCATGATCGCCTCTTCTTTGATGCTCTTGAGCGGGACCTCAAGTGCGAGAAGATGGGGATCGATCCTGTGACACAAGTCACAGGGGAACCCGCCAGCAGTTTCATGTATGACCCCAAGCGCGGATTGTACGAGCAATTCGGTGGTGAGGACGATTATGAAAGCAATCCGGAGGACACCTTTCCCGAGTCCCGACCCTAAACATCTTTTCACTCCTGAGCGTCGCTCCTTGGTGTCAAAGCCCAGAAAGCATACCTGCCAAGTCATCTGCGAATTACAAACCACCAGCATCAGCGTCCTACAACTCTTTCCCCTTCTTCACCTTGCGGATGGGTGAGATTTATGTATGCTGATTCTGTATAGGAATGTGTATTCACTTCAATCTGTCATGTATCGCTGCGGGCAAACACACGTATGGATGTACAAACCTGGATATTATGCAGATAATATTGTAATTGAACAATAGCGTCGTGAGGTTTTGAATATTTTCTGCATCTTATCCATGATCTGACGTGTTCTTGCCCGCAGTGCCTGGCTGAAATTATCAGCGGTTAGATGGTTTTTGTCTGTACCAGGTCTGAACGACCATTGCGCCCACACACCCACATACACCGTGTCAATGCACTTCGCCATTTGTCTCCAACGACCTTGTCGTGGAATATGGGTCTCATTGGCCACTCAAGACTGGAACGAAATCAAGCGCGAGCTACGGTTCTTAGAAAATTGAAACCATTCAGCGTCGACCCTAAGTGCTGCATACAAAGGGGCTCTGAATCCTGGGAGCGGCAGCGTGCTAATAACATCCACAATGGGGCCAAGTCCCCGACTCTGTCCGCTGGTCCAAGACAACCGTTTCTCATGGTGAACTCCATGTAACAGCAACCACCTTCACCAACGAATCCATCGAAAAATCAAGGATATTATCATATCATACGGTGCAGAGAGAATAATTCGACGACTGCATTGCAGAGACTTACATAGAGAAAGGTTGAACGCGGAGTTATCAGAACTGTCTATGATGATAATACGATCCCCTTGTTCAGTCGAGTAATTCTCGCCAATCCCAACCGAATCTTATCAAACTCGCCCAGAGTTGAAGATGCTACTAATTATACTATAGATCGATTCAGCCCACACGTGCCTTCCATATCTACATCCAATGGCCGACTCCTTGCCTACCTTCTCGTCCTTATTGCTTCGACTCGACCTTGCTATCCATCCCATCCTCGCCAACCATGGCTGAACTTGGTGCAGCCGCCATCGGGATGGCGGCCACAATGGGTGCAGCACTGTACACAGCCGCCAGTGGATTCATCGCGCGGCACGAGAACACCCACTCCCTTCAGGTCACAGAGATACGACGCCACATTGCAGACTTTGACGCGGCGTATGCACAAGGGGAGGTCACTGAGGATGATTGGCGTACGTACTTGGCCATCCGGAACGAGTAAGTTCAAGTCGTTCTTTATTCGACTCTCAGCTGATATATATCCAGGGCGCGCACTACGGAATCAGACTATGAAGAGTGTATTGAAACATACAGGCGGACGCCAACGTACGATTTTGTCGCCAAATGGAAGAAAAGGCGCCAAGTAAGGAAGAGGAAGAAGGCGTTAAGGATGGCGAACAGATCGCTACGATCACACTACTATGTATGTGCGTCGGTCCATTCGGGGAGGCATTAAGAACACGATCTTAATCATCGTACATACTTACCAAGAGCCTACTATATAGGACTCAACATCGTCCGCATCGGATGCATCCTCGATAACTGCCGAATCAGGATCGCCACCACAAAGCCGTCGTTCTCCAGCTCATAGTGATGACGAACGAATTTTATCCTGGGCGGAAGGTGTACGGGTGTCGAAGTCTCAGTCGGACTTGAACCTTACATCTTTAGAATTCGATCCGGACCCTGACGAGGACGACGAGCAATGGTTCAAGCTGGCCCCAGTGGAGCGCGATCGTTCGTTGTCTGCCTCAGAGAGATTCATACGCGACGTCCGCCACCCCTTTGAAGGTAGACCTGCATACTAGTAACCGTCCCAACCTCTCGCTGATCGATGACGGTTTTGCCCATTCGCCTCTTCCATAGACGTGCTCTCTCGACCCTCTTCTCAGGCTCAAGGGCAGGTGGAGGCCAAGAACGTGCTGACGACTAAGACGCCGAAGAAGGTTAACGCCTCGCTGGGTGTGGTGGCGTCCGTAAACCCATCGATGACAAAACCGCTGATACACGGAGGAGTGGCGGCTGCGATGCGTGCTAACCAGCTGGCCGACGGTTTGGGAGCGGACAACTCAGCGGTGGCTAAGGTCGAAGCGATGCAGGCAGAGCTGAAGCGTCTCGATGAGTTTTTACGGCTCTGGGCACGGAACATCGTCACATGGGGTGAGATGATATCCAAGGCCATGCTCTCCCTGCGGAATTGGGCATTGTCTTTTGCCAAAGTCATTGGCTTGTCTGCAGAGTTGAGGTCAGAGGTTTTCGACGCTGTTACAGAACTGGTAGAGAAGGCGCTGTTACCTCTTGCGTCCGGGGTTGAGGTGGCGATCACAGAGCAGCTGTTAAAGGATCTTGCGGATCTGATGACGAGCATGGTTCACCCGCGGAAGCTCCTGGCATCAATGAACGCGCAGGAGCCATTTCACTACTGCCTCCTCACTATGCCCGTCAGCGGGAAGCACCGACCACCTCCTTCACTGCTCGCGGCTTCGACGAATTATCTGGCCCTCCGCGGTCAACTCGCTGAGGAATTGCCGATCTACATTGCTCTGATGCATCGCGCCCTCGCTGGGCTTGCTAGGAAGTTCGCAAATATTCAGGCGCGGTTCTGGATAGATGTCAAAAACCACTGGACGGGACTTTGGGAGATGTTGCGGCTAGAGGATGACTCGAACGTTGGTTCGGCTGAAACGATTTCGTTGTGGTATGGGAGATGGGCAGATGTGAACGAGGTCGTGACGAATTTGGGGCTGACGATTCCGGTGCAGGTGGAAACTACTCCGCCTGCGATGGGCCCCTCCCCTAACAGTTCTCCCAACAAATCTGCTGCGTCCCCCGAATCTCAACTTCTTGCCGCTCCCCAGCCCCCCACTGCATCTCAGCGTCACTCCTTGGTGTCCCAACCCGCGAAATACATCTGCGAAGTTGTCTGCGAATGCAAACCACCAATATCGGTGTCCTACAACTCTTTCCCCTTCTTTACCCTGCGGATGGGCGAGTTTTATGATATTCTTCAGGAAGCTGGACACCCGAACATTCATCCCGAATTGCCCCTCCACCTCGACGATGAAGAGGATTGCTTGCTGCTGTGTAGGAATGGAAATGGGTTAGTTGGATGGGCGTTAGCGAGCTTCTTGGTGCCATTATCGTTGGGGTCGTAGTCACCTCCCCTCTCTCTAGTTTTCTTCAATTCCTCTCTTATCCCTTGTCATTTAAGATATTTTTGACATGTCACTCCATCCTAATCATCACTTTGCATTCATTCTCAATCAATTCACCACCTCGCCATCTGAGTTCCAACATCCTTCAGGAGGGATTTATATCTGCAGAGTAATCAAAGTCATGTTACCCACCACTCACATCATCATCGACTGCAAATGAATTGGAGACTCTATGCACGGAGAGGATCCAAAGATTCCCGCCCAACATACCTAGGAATGGGGCCCGAGATGCGAATATGTCGGATCTGGTACAATTTCGCATATGAACATGTGAAACGTATCCTATAGGCCAAGAGATAAAAACGCCTCCCGCTCGAATTTTGGAGCGATGGGTCAGGCAACAAGAGCGCACGTATTGATTTGTCCCAACACAAGGGTCCTCCTCTTCAAGTTGTCGAAGAACCTTGCGGCCTGGTAGATTAATTTATGGAATTCCCAATGCTGTTCTTTGGAAGCATAGTTTGTAACTGCTGTTTATAATGTAATTTCTCAAGTTTGTCGATGTCACTATGTTGTCCACAATGTTTTTTGATGTCCTCTCGCCCTCAAACCCCTGCGGTTTGTAGGGCCGAATACTCAGTGTTCTGAGACCCAGACGCGCTGAAAATATGGTCTTTTTATTACATTTAGCTTGTAAGAAACTACAAGGTACTTGTAATGTACGCCTGAGGCTCAACTCGAGAGGCGGTATTCGAGACGCATCCGGTTGTCTGAATCACTGGACCCTTAAATGGACCCTTTATTTCCTTATTTGGTAACATTTCAAGAAGACAAATTGGATTGTGTAGACGGGTACCTGCATCTTTTCTACCATATAAAAGCAGAGACCAGCACTACGAGTTCTCTTGATTAATTTATTAGGAGCAGAATTTTCTTACATAAAGTGCCTTAAAGTGCGATTTTCGGTGTTGATGGAAGCAGTTTCTCAATGATGAGGACAATAACAAAAATCTGTTGTACTTAGTAGGCAGTATGCGAGCGCAGCAACGAGGTACTTTCACACGCTTGAAACGCCTGGTTCGAGACTAGCTAAAAGCGAAGTGTTGTACAAAGTACAAGCATCAACTAGTTCGTGCACCTTCTCCCCGTCGATAAAACGTTTTGACTTGAACTTGACAAGTTATCCCCACTATCCCATCCCATCCCATCCTCCCTAGCAACATGGCCGAACTCGGCGCAGTAGCCATAGGCGCTGGCGCCACAATTGGTGCAGCACTCTACACAACTGCCAGTGGATTCATCGCGCGGCACGAGAATACCCATTCCCTCCAGATTACAGAGATACGGCACCACATTGCAGACTTTGAAGCTGCCTACGCACGAGGAGAGGTCGCTGAGGATGATTGGCGTACGTACTTGGCCGTCCGGGACGAGTGAGTCTAAGTTACTGTCGTGTATTGCATTCTTCTCCAAGCCGATATCTATCCAGGGCACGCACTACGGAATCAGACTACGAAGACAGTATCGAAACTTACAAGCGGACACCCGTGTACAATTTCGTCGTCAAATGGAAGAAAAGGCGCCAAGTGCGAAAGTGGAAGAGGGCACTAAGGATGGCGAACAGATCATTACGATCACACTACTATGTATGTGCGTCCGTCCAGTGATCTCATCACATGCTAACGCAAGCCCTCATTATATAGGAATCAACATCATCCGCATCGGACGCATCATCGATAACCGCCGAGTCAGGCTCGCCACCACAGAGCCGTCGTTCTCCAGCTCATAGTGACGAAGACCACAACAAACGGATTTCATCCTGGGCGGAAGGTGTATACCTGTCGAAGGCTCAGAACATATTCCAGACATCCATATCTGACACTCGCCGGCCCTCTAAAGGTATACCTTAATATTACTACGTCTCTCCTACTTACCCCCTCCGCAGAGGCAGGCTCGCCATCACAAAGTCATCGTTCTGCAGCTCATAGGGACAAAGATGACGAATGGATTTTATCCCGGGAGGAAATAGGGTGCAGGTTGTCAGGCCTGGATTCAAAGCTCGTCCCGAAGGAAGACCTCAAGACACCGGTTTTTCTGCCTGCTTTGCTCGACAAGACACCGGTCCCTCAGCCGTCTACTCTCGAGCGCACCCCGAACGAAGACACCCCCATCTGGAAAACTCGAGGACTTAATTCAACAGATCTCGATACGACGGTGTAAGGTGGATTCGTGACCAGCTGGGAGAACGTCAGCTTGCAGCTTCAGAACAAGGACTTTTATCATCTTAGCATTTTAGTCATTTTACTTCTCTCGAATGCGATGTAGTTCATGTCGTGCAGATGCATATATGCGAATTGTTGCGTCGTATCAATATATAGATGTGTGTATATATAACCCCCAAAACTTAGACCTATGGTACTAATTAGAAGAGCAACTAAAGTGCGACAAACGTCAAACATACCCAATGTATAATTAGCAGCCAACCATCCATCCCACTACTTAAATCGCATTATGGCGATACAAAGACGCTTCCAACATCCTCGCCCGCTGTCCTGTCGTAAACGAGTTCCTACATTCTTCAGCAGTATAGTCCATGAAATTATCTGCACGGCTATCATGTCAAACACTGTCCACATCCTCGAACGCAAGTGAAGTAATACGCACGGACAGGATCCAACCCAGGCTGTCCAGGACACGAATCTCTCGTCTCAGGACACCCATCAGCCGGGGATGCTTCAGCAGGTGTATCGGCTATCCCGTCGCCATCGCCTTCGCATCCGTCCTGTATTCGAGAATTAAGGTTAGCAAAATTACGATCACGGAAAGGTGGACCAATCGAATACGAAAACGAACAAGGTAACACACCTGGAACGTATGCCAGAGGGCTAACCAATGTCCGACTTCATGAACGACGGTACTGCCTTGCCTGACCGGACTGGATCCACCTGGGAGCGATGTATACCTGATGTAGATGCCGTCGAAGGATGGGTATTCTGCGTAGAACGTGGGTGGGAGACCGAAGCCGTATGTTTCTTCGTCTGCTGTAAATCTGTAGGCGGACGGAGGTGGGTTAGCTATTGGAATGTATGCTCTCCAGTTTCGCGATGGAGTACGCACCCGATGAGGTTGATGTTAAGCAAACTCCCGCCTCCCATTCTGAATAACGAGCCATATTCGAAGAGCATTCGTTCCCTATATAATAAGAGTTTGCGTCAATATTAACCATAATCTCGAAAGCCACAAAAGCCCAAAAACAAAGAACACAAAACGTACATGGCAGCACCTTCGGGCACATTCAATTCCTCAAACCACGTCTTTGATAATATCCTTGTCGTGTTGACGAGCTTGAACGATATCCCTGTGCCTTCGTATCCACTGTTAAGGACCGTCATCTGGTCGGTGATGTGCTTGTCACTGCGGGTGGTGAAGTCAGCAATTGATGAAGAAACATCGCAACGAAATGATTGCAAGGAGAGCAAGGATAGAACGATCGGAACAAAGAGAGAGATAAGCGCTCAGACTCACGGAACCCATCCGCCCTCATATGTCATATTCGCAGCGACGACGTTGATGTGGACTTCATACTCGTATGTCGATTGTGCTTGACGCCGGACGTTGGTGTTATGCTTGATCCTCTCAAAGGCGTTGAGCATGACTTCGTTCTCGTGCGGGTTGTATGCGGTGCCGCATTCTTCTCTGTGCGTGGTGGATGTCAGAACGAGTGATAGGGGTGAGGAAGGGAAGAGAAGCGAAGGAGGAGAGTGGGGAAGAGAAGGGCGCAGAAGAATGATGAAGGAAGGAGGACGACAACTTACCCTGGTACCCTCCGACCTAATCGTCTTAGCAAACTGGACCCCGACGGTGTCAGTGTCGACGCGGCATCAACCACTGGAAGTAGCAAAGGCAGGACCAAGCACAGAAGAAGGGTTAGACACGACGACGACGGGGGCATCTCGAAGATCCGATTCCTAGATTCTATCGACAAAAAACCGGTCGTGGTGGGGGTCGTGGTTTTGTCGGGCGGTCGGGGTCGGGCGTCGTCAAAGACTCAACGAAGAAAACGGCTTGTTCTCGGTGTTGCTTTTTTCTTCAACAGGTCGTGAACGGCGACGGTAAGAGAGGAAGAATTTATGTAAAACAACAAGTGGCTTGGTGCCCAGCGCTCCCTCCAGGGCACCGCTGACAACCCGTATCACATCGGGTCTTGGTGTGTGTTACAGCTGTGCGCCAAGGCATCCAAGCCAAGGCTGTAACGCGGTGATCAGCATGTCAAGCCGCTGCTGGTTGCAGTTGGTCGTGGTAGGCGACCGCCGGTGGGCGTGAACTTGGACATGCCAGACGTTGGATGTTGACGTTGGTGGCAGTGGTCGCCGACCTCAACGGGTTCATGAACGTCACACGCATGAGTTGTCATTCAAGCTCTTCAATTCAAACCTCGACAGTTGACAGCGACATACAAACTAAAACGCCAAATGCCAATATGTGAGGTATATTTCAGACGATATAATTAGATGCGTAATACCCCAGTGTCAGTGCCAGTGTTTAGTGTTCATGTTAGTTACGGTGAAATGCAAAAATCCATGCAAGGACAATGAACGGTCGTCCAAACGAATGTGCAATATGCATAGTCCAACTTTAATATGTAGCAAGCCAAGCAAGCAGTACTCTGCTCATCCTCCGATAGATTAACCCAGCGTATCCCCCAGCGAAGATGCAAGCAAAGGGCGATTACTTGTTAGGGTTGCTCCTGAACGCAACGATCGACTTGTGCATGAGGTCAATCTGTCCAGGTGTGAACTCGGTACGGCAAGCCTCATCGGTGTAGTCCATGTAGTTGTCTGGTGATAAACCCAATCATCAGCAACGCAACTTCAACAGAAAGAATAAAAAACGACTCACGAATAGGATCAGGTCCTCCACCAGGGCACGAATCCAATCCGATCGGACACTCAAAGTTGGCCTCCGCACTCGGGGGTGTGTCATCCACACCATCGCCCACACCTGTGCAGCCACCCTGGAAGGTATGTCTCAGACCCAACCAATGTCCCGCCTCGTGCACCAACGTTCCGCCTTGACGGTTGGGCGAGGTGCCTCCGGGGAGGGTGGCGTAGAGCAACACGACACCATCTGATTTAGGATCCGTGGCGTAGCCGACGGGAAGGGTGGCGTACCCGTTAAGTCCGGCATCGTAAAACCCGACAGAATAGACGTTGAGAGATGTGGATCCACCTTTGCGGAAGAGGCGGAACATGTCCTCTGTTTGGGGTCTGCATGGGGGACGCGGTCAGTGAATGTTTAGTTGTACAAAGGGGATAAAGCATACGTGTCTGTGTCGATGGTTTCGTGCCAGTATCGGCTGATGATACGGGTCACGTTGACGAGCTCGAAAGAGATACCCGTGCCCACGTATTTCTCGTTCAGCAGAGTCATCTGGTCGTCAATCTGCTTCTGACTATGAAAAAGAACTCTCAGTTGGACTCTCCAGACACAAACAAGCAGGAACACGTACGGAACCCAACCACCATCGGTGGTCATGTTCTTCGCCACAATGTTGAAGTACACTGGGAACTTGTATTCACTGCTGCCACCCTGACGCCTCACATGGATCTTCTCGAGCGCAATCTCGGTATCGGCAATATCCTTGTCGGTCACCACCGTTCCGCAGGGGTTGTACTCACTGTCCAACCCAACAACACACCTCGTCAGCAACGAAATAACGTGGACACATGTAACGCTGCAGACTCACGATAAATTTCGACCGAATACGCTCGACACATACAACGTCGAACTCAGCAAGAGGGAAAGTGCCGTCGAACGAGAGAACAGCATGGCTGGGAGGAGGGGAAGAGGTATGGAAGCTGCATTACTTTTCGGCCTTGATATAAGACATTCAGGTTCGCTGATGCCTCATGACTATGGCAACCCCTGACTTGCTTGGCTCCGTGCATGACTTTTTTTTCTCGGGCGCAACAAATTGGGCTTGGCGATAGGCTTGGCACCAGAAGAAAGGCGATACAAGAAGGCTGATTGGTGTTTTTAGAACTGGTGATTGCACCTATTTTTTAAATATTATTTGGGTCTTTTCTGGGGGGTTTTCTCGGGCTCGTACTGGAGGTTGACGCTGCTGAAAATAAGACAGTTGGTGGCGAAGGGACAATCAAAGGTCAGGTGTACAGCCACGAGATCGGCATTCCCCACGAATGTTGTTCTCACCCTGCGCGTAAGGCGTGCCAAGACCAACGCTCTGCCTGCAATGGTCCGCACGTTCCTCAATTTGCGATTCGAATTCTATCTACAACTGACCTTCCAGTAGCACCTCTAGTCATTATTTCAGCGAAAATGACAATACTGCAAGCCTTCTGTACTGAACCCTTCACAATTTTGGCGCACCTCTCGACATCGAGGCACGCCGCCCATGTCGACTAATTCATGGAAGTTACCGCCAAGAACCTTCCGGCCGCAGAGCACTCGCTCTTACGCCAGAAAGGAATGCAGGATGATTTATATCATGTCCGCAGCTGTGCCTAGTACAACGACGGAACCAACGTTTTCACTGCCTTTCAACTTTCAGATTCTTGCCTTGAGATGGTCATAAATGCGGCCGAGGCCTCATCAGATCGAATGCCTCAACCCCGTCTCAACCCGTCTTGAAGTACACAAGCAAAAATATCTCCAATTGCAATTGCTATACGTTCGTATTCACTTTCACAACTCCCAGCTGGCTTGACATATACATCGTAATGTCGTACCACAAGCTGCGTGCGATGAATATTTTCGAACTCGGCAAAATACGCCTACCTAACTTCTATCCTGAAGTCCAAGAACATCTCTCGAACCACATATTGCGCCGAGTTTTACCGAATATTCACAAAAAAAAACAATATTGATCACTCCCATCCAACTCCCAGCATCCGTAACTCTGCCAAAATTCTGCGTGATCGCAGTCGCGGTAACAACTGGTAAGCCGCCTGGATCTCCTACTAAGAACTTATATTCAAAAGGAGTATTGCTATCGCAATCAATCACAGATAGATATCTTAGAAGGGTATTGAAATAGGCGCCGGGCGCTCCTTATGAGCGCTGATCGTTGCAGGTATTTTCCAGTATCTCCTTTACAGACATTAAATAAGATCAACAAATGAGTCGATTGATGATATAACTTATTTATATCGATAGACTCAGCTTGAGTTTGCGTCACTCAGCATCTTTAGTTGAGGAAACTTGGTGGCAACGGTAGGACCAGGTCGGTCAACAATTCAATTTCCAAACCACAATCACTCAATACTTTTTCTATCATCGCTCGGATTACATTGCTGGGCGGTTAGCTGGTGTTGTCATACTCAATGCTCGCGGCCGTTGATAGTTTCTCTACGTCGACACTGAGGACCACATCGGCAAAGTTCAAACGAAGAGCAGGAGTCTAGCTTTGTCAAAAATTTGCAGACCCACGAACTCGTCATCGGTGAGGGTTCCTGCCTTTCAGGTTACGCGATGCTTATTATCTCCACCCGCTCTTGTGATATCCAGAGACGAGGAAAGTTTCTACAAGATCACGGAATTTAAAAAGTGCGAGACATTGGGAGAGATGTTTGCAGCCAAAAGTCCGCATTCGCTAGGTCCACTTGAGCGAAGCGTTCCACGTTGTTTTCCTGTACGACGTATGCACTACTTCACTTTCGAAAGTCGACACCTCGACGCACGGTCCCATGTAACGCCAGCGACGTCAATACATCATATCAAGGCGCTCAACAGCGAGTTCAGAAATATGGACAGGCACGTCGATAGCCATGGGTTGCAGTCGACAGGCGATTTTTCAGAACAAAGGGTGGTTTAAGGATGGTAGAAGGTATATCCGCCATGCTACCTCAGTTCTGATCCTTTATCAACGTCCTCGTTCTCATCCCTGACTGACTCAGTAATCATAAACCCACGCAACGCTATGGCTGCGTTAGTCCAGAACGCTCACTCTTCACGTGCGTATGAATTCTTGCACGGGTTTTGGGGTATATATATATTGTTAGTGTCATGAATGGCAGTTTCCAGTTGCCGGAAAGCGAAATACAACTGCAACTTACATCGAATGAGAGGCCGTTTGTGATTTCGAAGAGTCTTGAAGTGCCACCAATTCTAGCGAGCGATGTCGTCAGTTCTGACATATGGGCTGTTAATTGACCTTCACGTCTGAAGCTGCCGGTGGTGATCAGAGCAATCACGCCAGCGGTTCGATGACGGTAGCTGGTCCTCACCATTTTTCTGGAAATTAGAAGATATACCAAGCGGCTCCATTGAAAGTTATGTCGTAGCCTCGACTTGCTTTTGTTCTTTCTCAGCGGATGGCACGTTCTGAAATATATATTTAAAACAGATGGTTTACGTTCTGTTGATATGATATGATTTACTACTGCTCTAACGGGCCTAACCTGTACTTGTTCATATTCGTATTTATATGTATGGAAAAGCCCTCACTGGTAGCAATTGAAGCCTTAAGGTACTCTGAGTGGTTCTCTGAAACCCAGTTATAACTGTAATGCACATCACCACTCAACTCCTTGTGAAGAGAACCATTTAGACCGGTAACCGGCTGTCTATGAAGGTATCGTTGGGGGAGAACCTGTCGATAATCGACAGGTGCTCCCCGGCGACAGATCGGCTTCCGGTCTAAGGACTGTTTTGACCATTGTTCCGGGTGCGCGATTGATCATGTGACAACAGTTTAAATTGGCAATTGATCAGGTGATGCACCTACTTAATGGGCGTTCGTTCTGCCACCAACAGTGACCATGTTCTCAATTTCCAAATACTACATCTGTCGCCACCACTGCCACATGCTGGCGGACCCCCTCCACGCTCGTAGAAGGGTTATGATGAATGTGCACTTGTTCAATACGTAGGTGGCTACTTCCACTCAAGCCAGGGCATGTACTGATTGCTGGGGAATTGAAGGGATTCCAGCGGTTCCTCCATCCATATCAAGACCCATACGTGCGGTCAACAAGATGTTCCTGAATGTACACGAGCAAACTTTGCGCGGCTCAGTGATGACGAATGGGTCATCTTCGCAAACCGTCTGTGGAGTTCTAAGAGGGACGAGGGAGCAAAAACCAAAATTGCGGAGAGGTACAAAGAAGCGTGGAGGAATCTCAAAGTACCTTCCTATGGAGAAGCCACTCCTTGGATCCCTGGTGAACATCCTGATGAAGCTCCTTTTCTCTTAAACGGTGCCCCAGTTGATTTTATCGTCAACAGCAAATTCATACCGCGCCGCCATATACCCTGGCTCGAACGGTTCAGGGTCAACTCGCCATAACTCGGTCTTTAGATAGTTTTATCGACGTTCCTCTGTGTGTTTGCATCTGTGCGGACCAAGGTCATATGCATCTGAACCAGGAAAAAAAACCGCGTCAAATGATATATGGAAGTTGATGAAAGGCCACTGGACACGGAGAAATTTCGAATCTGGTGGACATGAGTTCAGTTTCAGTAGATTCGAGACCCAGTGCACTCAGATGCTGTCCGTTAGAGCCCTCGTACATATTTTCAAAATCTCTCAGAAATTCTGGCTGCGATGACGCCAAAATTGGTATGGAAAACCTTTTGGCGCCCAGCATGAGAGCATGCTGCATTGACACATTGACACGCTAAATATGGACGCCTGACGCCAACATAAGTCTACATCCCCTCAGCTATGGGGCCGCTTACTTGATCTTCCAGCAAAGACTGGTGGTTCCTTCTGTTCAGCCTATTCGGAGGTACTGTGTAAGACTTTCCCGAAGATTTGCAGAGTTGGTGGGGGCCCATTTCACAACGGCGGCAATACGGCGGCAATCAAAGTTAAATAGGCGCCCAAACCACGGTAACCACTCGACAACTTAAGGGACGCTATAGGCTGAGATCCCCGAGACTTATCAACTAGCGAGTCAGGCTGTCAGATATTGGCCCGGAATACATGCAGAAACGATTCGCAGTTCTAAATGAACGAGAAATTGTGAATACTGCTGACCTCGAGCACACGATAAACGTTGCAGCAACCCACGCGTCGAAACACCAAATGTCAGATACAGGGAGCTGGAGAGAGTTCCCAAGTCAAGTCAACGGCTCGGTCTGTTCTGGTCGTTCGTGGTGTCGAAGGTCTATATGTTCATTCGCGTAGACTTGTCTACTCGACCGCATCGGTTGAAAGCGGAGAAATTGTTTCGAGTATCGTACGCCATAGGTCGGTATGTATGGGCCTACCCCTAACAGCACCGTCGACATCGATAGTCCTGAGAATCTTGACGAACGAGAATCAGGTTTTCTGTCGCTGTGCGCCTTTGCTGAGATATTGAACGAGGACGAGGCAAGATGACGGGTTGAGCCTGGATGATGTTGTGTCGGTGCTTCGCTTTGCGGATAACAGGAGAGACAAAAGAGGGTTGAAGCCTCGACGGGATTGGCGTTGGTTCCGAATTGGTTTTCGAAATCTAAATCCCTGTTGTATCAGTACATGAATGAGATCAGACGCGTCGAAAAGAAAATGCACCATTCCACGTGCAGACGGCCTTCCCGTTGGGATGTTTAAGGCAAACGTGGAGGGTGAGCTGGTAGCCCGCAACGGCACTTTCAGGAGAAGTAGTAGATAGAGAACTCAAAGACTAGGAGGCCCAAGTTTGGTAGCTTGATTTGAACACACCACAGAGATGGTCAACCGATCTGCTATGGGTTCTTCGTGGCAGCCGAGGTTCGAAAACAGGAAGGCGCAGATGGAGGGAATAGCAAAAATCTAGAGGGATGTAGGGTCGGATTAATGAACTAGAAGAGGCTGAGATTTCATATTGGATTCAGAAAGAGGAAGGCTAACCTATTTAATGTACAGTATAAGAACGAGATGCGTTCCCTCCATCTCATCGGGTCCATCTTCTCCGTGCACGACACGGCGATGCGGCGTTTAGAGGTCTGCGTAACGATGGTCCGTGGAACTCAAAAGACTTAGAGAGCGGACCGGTATTACCGTCGCCTTCACGTGAGCTCACATCACGAGATGGAGACGCGTCGCGACCTGCAATAGGTCAAGGCCAAGTCAAAGCATATACCGTCGAAATAAATCATGTACGAAACATTCATCATTCAGTCTCTGGAAACGTCACTTGCACTTTCAACCCATCATTATCACCACCGTTCTCCTGCAATTTCTT
>Ga0247741_1000181_pt1 | contig 40373 bp, 27 predicted proteins | sample UWRJL213509R2_FD_180945 | JGI IMG/M metagenome (GOLD analysis project Ga0247741, IMG submission 180945) | Plant litter microbial communities from Arlington Agricultural Research Station in Wisconsin, United States - UWRJ-L213-509R-2 | ecosystem: Environmental > Terrestrial > Plant litter >... | reverse complement strand
CAGGCAGCCGCTTTAGCTGGACACGGCCGACGGCCGCCTGCATGTCAGTCATCCGGTAATTGAAACCGAGCTCAGGATAGCTTTCATAAATCACCTGCTTTGAGCCATGCCGCACCGTATCATTCACGCTCATGCTGTGTTGGCGCCAAAGGCGGAATTTGCGATCATATTCAGGGTTGGAGGTCGTCAGCATCCCGCCGTCACCGGTGGTGACCACCTTTCTCGGGTGAAAGGAGAAGCAGGCAATATCGCCATGTGGCTTGCCGATCTTTTCCCACCGACCCTTCCAGAGAATCTCGCTGCCTGTGGCGCAGGCCGCGTCTTCGATGACAGGTATCGAAAGGCGAGTCCCGATTTCGACGATGCGGTGAAGGTCGCAGGGCATACCAAGCTGATGCACGCAGATGATTGCCTTGGTTCGCGGCGAGATCGCAGCCTCGATCTCATCCGGATCGATATTAAAGCCATCCGCTTCCACATCAACGAAGACGGGCGTCGCCCCACAATAGCGGATAGCATTTGCGGTAGCGATGAATGAATGACTGACAGTGATGACTTCATCGCCTGCCGTCACGCCGATGGCCAATAGCGCAAGATGCAGTGCCGTCGTGCAATTCGAAACCGCGCAAGCGTGGGACGCGCCGACGAAATCCGCAAATTCCTGTTCGAAGGCAGCAACTTCGGGCCCCTGGGTGACCCATCCGGAGAGGATGACGCGGCGCACGGCCTCAACCTCCTGTTCATCGAGTACGGGTTTTGCGACGGGAATCTGAATCATGCTGCTTCTCCCGCACTCCCAACCTTCTCTTGCCGCCACCAGCCGACCAGATCCCGGAGTCCGTCTTCCATGCTGATCTGCGATTTGAAGCCCAACAACCCCTCTGCCTTGACAGTCGAAGCAAGGCGCCGTGGAACAGCGTTGACTTTTCGGGCCGGGCCAAACTGCGGCTCCATCGACGCGCCCATGACCTGGGTCAACAATTCTGCAAGTTCGCGCAGGCTGGTTTCCTCGCCGCTCGCCACGTTGAAGACCTCATCGGTCACGTCTGATTTCGCCGCCAGAAGGTTGGCGCGTGCGATGTCCTGTACATGCACGAAATCCATTGTCGCGGTGCCGTCGCCGAGAATGATCGGCGGCAAGCCGCTGGCAATGCGCTCCATCCAGCGGATGAGCACCTCGGTGTATACACCGTGTATGTCCATGCGGGGGCCGTAGACATTGAAGTAACGCAGGGCGACATAACGCAGGCCGTACATCTCGGCAAAGCTGCGCAGCAGGCCTTCGTTGAATGCCTTGGCCGCACCATAGATTGTGCGGTTGTTGTAGGAATGATGGTCTTCAGTGGTCGGAAACGTCTCGGCAAGCCCAAGCACGGAGGCGGACGATGCGGCGACGACTTTCGATACCTTCGCTTCGACCGCGGCTTCCAGCACGTCAAACGTTCCTCCGGCCAGGACATCGAAGGCTAGGCGCGGCTCTTCGGCGCATTGCGTGATGCGGATTGCCGCCTGATGAAAGACAGTGTCGATGCCGGCGAAGGTTTCCTTCAGAAGCTTCTGGTCGCGGATATCGCCCTCGATGATCGTTACCCGCGCCGACGCGATCGCGGCGGCAAGGTTTTCGCGGCGACCGCGGACGAAATTGTCGATGATGACGATTTCGCGCGGGTTCTCCTGCGCAACGAGGTCTGCGATGTGGGAGCCAATCAGGCCCGCGCCGCCGGTGATCAGAATTCGCTTTTCTCTCATGGCTGTCCCAAACTCTTTACTGTGGATGGATCGCAATCTTCCCGCCAGCGGATGAACTTGGCGGGCACTCCGGCAACAACCGAGAACGGTTCAACGTCGGACACGACCACCGCGCCAGCGCCGACGATCGCTCCCTTGCCGATGGTGACACCTGGCAGGATGGTGGCATTGGTGCCGATGTCGGCCCATGCGCCGATGTGTACCGGCTTGATCTCGAGATCGGTCCGGATGATCGGTACATCGACGGGGAGTGCGGTATGGCTGGAGCCGAGAACCTTGGCGCCAGGCCCCCAACCAACGCATTCCTCAATGACGATATTACGGGCATCGAAATACGCCTGCGGGCCAATCCAGCTGTTGTCGCCGATCTTGCAGGTGCCGTCATAACGGCCCTGGATGTAGGCTTGGGCACCGATGAAGACGCCATTGCCGATCTCGAAGGTTTCCGGGTGCTTGAAGCCGACGCCGCTGCCGACCTGCAGGCCAGAACCGCATGAGCGCGAAAGGCTCGCCCATATCGCTTTGCGCATAAAGGCATCGACGAAACCATCGCCCATCGAAAACCGCCCATAGAGCTCGATCAGGCCGGCCCGGCCGTAGGACTCCCTAAGTTCCTTGGCAAGCTCAACCTGATAGCCCGGATCGGACATGGCTCCCTTGAGGCCATGTACCGACTGCACGAGCCTGATAGGGGATGCTGCATCAACTGACATAGGCGTCCTGCTCCACGGCTGCGGCGACCTCTTCGACCTGCCGCATGGTCAGCTCCGGATAGATCGGGAGCGACAGCACCTCGAGCGCCGCGGCCTCGGAGATAGGGAAATTGCCGACCCCATAGCCGAGGTCGGCATGTGCTTCCTGAAGGTGAACCGGTACCGGATAATGCAGCCCGGTGTGGATGCCTTCGGCGCGCAACGCCTGTTGCAGTTGATCGCGATCACGGCTGCGCACGGCGTAGACGTGGTACACGTGACGACGATCGCTTGCCGCGACCGGTGCCTGGACACTTCTGGATCCGGTCAGTAATGAGTCATATCGAGCGGCGCGAACGCGGCGTGCTTCGGTCCAGTCTTCAAGATGTCGGAGCTTGATCCGAAGTATCGCGGCCTGGATCTCATCCATCCGGTAGTTGAAACCTTTCATGACGTGATGATATCGCTTTTCCTGGCCCCAATCGCGGAGCATGCGCATGGTCTTGGCCTGCTCGTCATCATTGGTGACGATGATGCCGCCTTCGCCGCATGCGCCGAGATTTTTGCCTGGGTAGAAGCTGAAACTACCCGAAAGACCGATGCTGCCGGCCCTCCGGCCCTTGTATTCAGCTCCGTGCGCCTGGCATGCATCCTCGATAACCGGCAGGCCATACTTGTCGGCGATCGCCTGGATGGCGTCCATATCAGCCATCTGACCGTAAAGGTGGACAGGCACAATCGCCTTGGTTCTGCGCGTGATCGCGGCCTCGAGCTTGGACGGATCCATCGTGAGCGTCACCGGCTCGACATCGACGAAAACCGGGCGTGCGCCAGTGTAGCAAATTGCCGCCGTGGTCGCGACGAAGGTCAGCGATACCGTCACCACCTCGTCTTCCGGACCAACACCGGCAGCCAGCAGCGAAAGATGCAGTGCACTCGTTCCAGTGTTAACCGCGATGGCATGCTTCGCGTCGCAATAGCGCGCAAACTCCTCTTCGAAGCCGACGACTTCTTCGCCGAGGACATAGTGGCCCGACGCGAGCACACGGAGAACGGCGGCATCGACGTCGTCCTTGATCGATGCGTATTGGGCCTTCAGGTCTAGCAGCGGGATCATGCGATCATCCTGGCCTGTTCGAGTTCGATGACGCGGCCGCGCTGGGCCAGCGATTGGGTCGCCGCCTCAAGAATGCGCACAACACGCAATCCGGCATGCCCATCTGCGAGCGGTTGCGTGTTCGTGGCAACGCAATCGACGAATTGCTTCAGTTCGCGGCCGAGTGCCTCGGTCATGTCGAGTTGCGGCGCATACATGTCACCGGTGCGGTAACCGACCCGCATCTCGTAGACCTTGTCGCCGTCCTGCTCGGCATTGCCGTTAAGGGTGATACCCTTGTCGTAGACCTTGATCTTCTCGCTCGGCTCAAGATCGTCGTAGACGATCATCTTGTTGCTACCACCGATCAATGTTCGGCGAACCTTCACCGGCGCCAGCCAGTTCACGTGGATATGTGCAATCAGCTTGCTCTCGAAAAACAGGGTGAGATAGGCGATATTTTCTGGCTCTCCCGCGACGTGGCCCATCCCTGTTGCGGACACCGCCACAGGCTTTTCAGGAAGCACGTAATCCATGATCGCCAGGTCGTGCACCGCGAGGTCCCAGACAACGCTGACATCGTGCTGGAACAGGCCGAGATTGACGCGGACCGAGTCGTAATAGTAGACGTCGCCGAGACCGGTCTCGATGATCTCGCGCATCTTGCGAACCGCGCCGGTGTGAATGAAGGTGTGGTCGACCGCGAGGATCAGCCCGCGGCGCGTGGCCTCCTCTACCATGCGGCGCGCCTCCTCGGAGGTCGAGGCCATCGGCTTTTCGACAAATACATGCTTGCCGGCCATCATCGCCTGCATTGCCAGCTTGTAGTGCGCGAACACCGGAGTGGCGATGGCGATGGCATGCACGCGCGGATCCCGCAGGACTTCATCGAAGTCGTCAGTGATCTGCACAGTGGGATAGCGCATCTGCACGGCGCCCAAACGTTCTTTCTTCAGATCGCACACCCAGATCAGCTCTGCGCCGGGTGTCTCTGCAAAATTTCGGACCAGATTGGGTCCCCAATAGCCATAACCGACGACGGCAATACCGATCATCGTGCCCTCCCAGATGATAAAATTTCGACAGGTGCGTCTTTTGCGCGGCCGATAATCCGCGCCGGCACACCGGCAACAACGGCGTAGGCTGGGACATCTCTGGTCACGACGGCTCCAGCACCGATCTGCGCGCCCTCGCCGATCGTCACACCCGCCACGATCGTCGCGTTGCTGCCGATCGAGGCGTAGCGCTTGACCAGAGTTGGAACGACTGACCAGTCGGCATCGGATTGGAGTGATCCGTCGAGATTGACGGCCCGAGGTTGCAGGTCGTTGGTAAACATCACGCCATGCCCAACGAACACACCGTCTTCGATCGTCACGCCCTCGCAGACGAACGAGTGGCTTGATATCTTGCAGTTTTCCCCGATTGCCGCACCCTTTTGGATTTCAACAAAGGTTCCGACGCGGGAGCCGGCGCCGATCGAGCATCCGTAAAGATTGACGAGATCAGGATGGTGAATGACGACATTTTCGCCAAGTCTAACGCTCGGTGCTATCATGATGTATGCGGTTGCCCCGTTTTCACTAAGGAAGCGAGGCCTTGGAAAGGCATCACTTCCGGAAATACTTGCGTTACTCACAGAACGGTCTTTTATATTTCAAGTAAAGGCTGCCAAATTCATTATGGCGGCAGCCGAAAGGCGTATGGCTACGCGGTTACTTCGGATGCGGGGCCAACTTCGCGTGAGTAATTTCAATGGCTTGAGAATTTTCGCTCATGAAATTTCGTGAGGCAACCACATGCGTTTCTTGGAGCACACCAAAAGCCATCCGACGCAAACTCTTTCGGACGCCTTGTTCAGCAACCGTCGCGCGCGCGAGCAAGCGGCCGGACGCACTCTAATGGCCAAGTTTATTTATCATCGAGCACAATGTATCGAATAAATGTTCGGAATTTTCTGCCGTGGAGGTCGCTTTGGAAGAAAAAGTATCGGTTATACTTCCTGTATATAATAGAAGCGCTAGCATTGTAGCTGCGATCAATAGTGTTCTCTCGCAATCCTACATGAACATAGAGTTGATCGTGGTCGACGACTGCTCAAGGGAAGATATCAAGGTTCTCGTCGATCAAGTCGGCGACTCCCGCATTAGCTACATCCGGCGTGACAGGAATGGAGGGGCCGGTGCAGCACGAAATACGGGGCTGTTGCATGCGACCGGTGAATTCATCGCATTTCAGGATAGCGATGATCTCTGGCTTCCGGGAAAACTGAGGCGGCAGATGGATCTCCTAGCTGCGGCCCCCAGTCACGTCGGCGTCGTCACCGGCGGAAAAATTGTGTATGGCCGCGACAACCAATTCAAATACGGATCTACCCTTGTGGCGTACTCACCGCCGCCCGCGGGCCTTCTGCGTCTTGACGAGGATCAATTAGGCCATCTCCTGCGAGACAACCGCATAAGCGTCCAAAACACTCTGTTCAGGCGTGCTGCCGTTCCATTTGCACCATGGTTCGATACGTGCGCGCGCGCAAACGAAGACTGGGAATTCGCTATAAGGCTATCGCAGCATACGACGATATTTGAGGATCCTGAGCCGGTTGTGCTCGGCTTCGTATCTCACGACAGCATATCCAGAAGCGGACGCAGGGAGACGATCGGTGTCCTCAGGATACTGAGAAAGAATAGATCACTGCTGAATACCAAGAAGGAGGAACGCTCTCGATTGATGATCAGCGTAGCTCGCTATCTCTGGTCGGTAAGAAAGCCGAAGAGCGCCTTGCGATTTCTCATCGCCGGACTACGGGCCGATCCGCGAAATCTTGGCGATGTTGTGCTGCCGTTTGCTAGAAGAATATCGAGATCACTCGTCTTGAACCGTTGGGTAGCCGCGAAGATGTGAGGGATATGGTGTTAGCGGGTCAGCCTTGGCGGCCAGCTCCCCGCTTTCGCACTCGCAAGCATCACAGTCTCAAACGCTTTTCGTTCGCGTTTCAGCAAGGGATTGTGGTTCTTGACTTCAAGGCCCAAGGCCAGCATAGCGGCTCTAAGCGCTTCAATAGGGCGAAGGGCAGGTGGTCTTTTCAGGATGGAATCATAGATCTCCAGCTGAACATCGACAGCACGCTCCAAGCTGAAGCGACTGCAAACGAATTCTCTACCAAATCTTCCGAGCCTCGCACGTTTTTCGGGATCATTTATCAGACTGGCAATCTGTGATGCAAGCGTTTCGACGCCCGCAGTGTCGTCGCCGAGGCCATAGAAGCCTTGGCTCAGGAACAGCTCCGTTGTGGCGGGTTCGAACGTTTCCGAGAATGCCCGCTCACCTTGAACGACCAGTGGACGTCCGATGGCAAGTGCACGAAGCGCTGAACTGCCCATTCCAACGACAAGATCCGCCGCCGCATAGGCGCGTCGTGGATCCAGATCAGCGCCGGTGAAGACAACGACCTTGCGTTGATGTCGATGGTTAACAGCAGCGGCACGCGCTTCAAGGGCCTCACGCGCCGCACCGTCTCCAACGAGAACGAGCTTGATGGGGGTGGACGCGGCGAGCTGGTCTGCTGCGTCAATAAGACGAACAAGCGCGTCCAGCTTCAGATCAACTGCCAGCCGTGAAACACTCACGACCAGGAAGTCGCCATCACCAATCCCATTGACGTTGCGGAAATGCTTTCCGTCGACCTCCGGGCGATCGCGGCTGACATCTATAGGCGGTTCCAGCACCCACACATCTCCCAACTGCCTCTCTCGCGCTTCTGCCCCAAGCTCGGCCGTACCCATTATCAAAGGAACCGACGGCGGCACGTATGGCGCTACATGCATACTGAGCACCGTGCATAAGGTCGGGACGCGCTTCACAAGTGCGGCGCCAAAGTAGGCGTCGAGGCAGGCTGACCACTCGTAGGTGTGGATTAAGTCGATCCGCTCCTGCTCGGCGATCGCGGCAAGTTGGACGATACGGGATGGGGCAGGGCGATACTTCATTCGCCGAGCGGGAATGAAGCGGAGGCCGCGCTCTGCTATATAGCCTTCTAGCGGCCCTGGAACGCCATAAACTATTACATCGTGACCTTTCGCCGCGACGCCGGCTGCTAGGTCTATGGCGTTTATTTGGCTCCCGCCAATCGCAAGCTCATGGGGATAAACGAGAAATCGCAAGCTAAGCTCCCAAGCCTTACATCGGCTGTAAACAGACGAGTACTGGTCAATTGCAAATAGTCTTACATCTTGATTCCATCTTATGAAATGACAGAAGTATTAGTAATACTAGGTAGCCCGAATTCACTCCGGCGTAAAAGCATCCCATCGAATTATTCTGACTATCGAGCTCGCTGGACATTTTCCGGGCCTAGTTGCCGATAACGCGCTGCTCCCGCGGTCATCGGATGTAGAATTGCTGTGTAAAGCATAACAACGATGGAGGCGCGACGGCGTCGCTTTGTACTTTTGTTTAACTATCTCCCTCTCACTATAGTAGATAAACGGATCGGATAGGCCGTGTTTGAGCTGCAAAGGCAACTGACACGGATACCCGAGTTTCCTAGCGGAGCAAGATGATGACGCTCGACGGCGGATCGCAATCTCTGTCTGATACACGCCAAGCAAAACTGTCGGTTGTGATCGTGACATTCAACAGCGCCATCGCTTTGCCGCCACTTCTGAACTCCATATCGGCAGGTATGAACGGGATAGGTGAGTATGAGGTTGTCGTCGTTGATAACCAGTCGAATGATGGATCCGCGGATCTGGCAGAGTCTCACCCAATTCGACCTACGGTTATTCGGATGGGCCGCAATGCTGGCTACGCAGCCGCTATCAATGCTGCAACTGCTGTGGTTGACCAAAATTCCCCTGTGCTGATCCTCAATCCCGATTTGCGTCTCTATCCGAGTGCAGCGGCCGCCCTGATGAAGCAGCTTTCAGTCATGTCCGTCGGTGTTGTGGTGCCAACCAATTACACCGAGGATGGCGAGATCGATCTGACCTTGCGGCGAGAACCATCGATTGCGACGGCTTGGGCCGATGCCCTTCTAGGCGGTAGGCTCGCCGGGTTACTGGGCTGGGGGGAGACAATCACCAAACAAAGGCGCTACGGCAGGAGTGGTCTTGTCGACTGGGCGACTGGCTCGGCTTTGCTGATCTCTGCCGAGGCGCGGCATGCCGCCGGCGGATGGGACGAGTCGTTCTTTCTCTACAGCGAAGAAGTCGACTATCTCAGAAGAGTAAGGGAAGCTGGTTTCGGCGTGTTGTACGAACCGGAATCACAGGTCATGCACGCTGGCGGCGGAAGCGGCCGGAATCCGAAACTCTTCGCCTTGCAGACGGTCAACCGTATTCGATACTACGCCAGCAATCATGGTCGTGTCCCAACCTTCGTGTTTCGGCTCGGCGTGGTGATCGGTGAGGCGCTTCGTTGCTGGCGTAATCCCTCGCATCGTGCAGCGTTATCGAATTCCGTCAAGCCGCTGGTGAAGGGTGCCGACTTCATGATTCACCGGAGCTGATGGATGAAAGCGGGGAAGTGTCGAGATCCGATCATCCGTCTGGCAGCGCCGCGCATTCGGAAGCGGTGGGACAACTCCACAGCATATACAGACGACGCCAATGCATAGGCGCAATCAAGTCAATGAAAGCCTTAGTGGAGACGGAGTGCTAGCGGGCAGTCCTCATTTTCCAGGCATGTCGCCATCTCGCTCAAGGGTGATTGAAAATCGCAAGCAGGCGTTTCAGACCAAAGACAAACTTCATCCCTTGATCAAGTTTTTTATGATCGGGCTTGTCGTCCCATGGATTGTCCCACTGGGTGGCGCTAATTTTCCACCCTACCGTGTCGTCCTCTTGTTAACGCTATTGCCATGTCTTGCTTCGTGGCTTCGCGGAAAAGCGGGGCCCATACGAGCCGTTGATATCGGCGTATTCACATATTGCATCTGGATCGGCATCGCTTTGGCGGCGACGCAGGGACCTGCAACAGCCTTGCAGCCGAGTTGTTCATTTTTCATCGATGGCTTTGGTGCCTATCTGCTGGCGCGATGCTATATCCGAAGTGCCGAGGACTTCAGTAGAATGATCCTCTTTGCTGTAAAGCTGATCGCGGCGTTGCTGCCGTTTGCGTTATACGAATGGATCACGGGCAACGCCATTCTCCTGACGATCTTCGGTTTGGTCTCTCCGACGGTGGATTTTTCGAACATGCCGCCACGACTTGGTTTGTTTCGTGTGCAGGGACCGTTTAGCCATCCTATTCTTTTCGGGGTCTTCTGCGGTAGTATCCTTGCACTGGTTTGCTCGGTGACTCCCTCGAAGAGGTTCTTTCTCGGCCGTGGATTTTCGGCCTGTCTCGTTGCCTTTTCAGCAATGCTATCCATGTCTTCTGCCCCGCTCGCGGGCGTTTTGTTCCAAGTAGGACTGCTTGTTTGGTTCAGGGCCCTCGGCCGGTTCTCTTGGCATTTGAAGGTGCTCTGGGGCCTTTTTCTGCTTTGTTATCTGATTGTTGAGTTTGGATCCAATCAAACGCCAATTCAATTCTATATCTCACACTTCACCTTTGACACGCAGACTGGTTGGTATCGCCTTCTCATTTGGGATTATGGGTCCGAGTCCGTGATGAACAATCCAATTCTTGGCATTGGGTTGGAAGACTGGGTCCGGCCCCCTTGGATGGCAAGCAAATCGGTCGATAATTTCTGGCTGTTGACGGCCATGCGGCATGGCCTTCCCGGCCTTCTAATCCTCTCCGTATCCTGTCTTGTTCTTTGGGTTGGGCTAGCGCGTGGCCCCGCGCTTCCGAGCGCCTTGCAAGCCTATCGAAGGGCTTACCTTATCTGCATGATAACCTTTGTTTTTGTGGGATCTACAGTACATTTTTGGGCCGCTATCTATTCCTGGTTCTTCTTTCTGCTGGCTTGCGGCGTCTGGCTCCTTGATGCTCAGCGAGAAACATCGCCCGACACTGTTCGTGCTCTATCGCGACACGCAAGGGAGACGCCAGCTTATGGGAAAAGCCGCCGATCCAATACGGCTACCTCATCCTGAGGGGGGGGGAGGCGGCCTCGGGTGTTTGGTGATCTACCTCAAGCGAATGTTTCGCTCGGGTGTTCTCTGCGTTTGAGTATAAATCCGAAATAGAAACCCGAAATAGAAACCCCCAGTTCTTATTATTTCTGCAGTTGCATAATCAAAATGAAGTACAGATCGCCTTGGCGCGTACCACTGTTTGCCGTCATTCCCAAAGCCGCGAAAGATGTCAGGATGATCGCACAATCACGGGGATGAGTGCGCTGATGTTTAAGAATCGGGTCAAAGATCATAAATATCTCAGTGGATTTGGAGGCGTGAGCAGCGTCCATACTGCTGCAGCGACATGGCGCCTTGGGCCTGCGGCAATGGCATCAGGCTCGTCAACTGACCAAGTCCCGGCGTCTGCAAGCGTCTTGCAGCCATCGAGTGACGTTGCGGCAACGTCGGCAACTGCAAAGTTGAGTGGCGAGAGCAGCAGCGTGGCCTCGGCTGAAAGTTCGGCCACTCCTCCGGTCCTCGTGCCAACGGCGGTAACCGCATCTGTTGAGCCTGCACGTACGGTTCTAGGTGCCGAAGATGCTGCCCCCATATCCCTTCGACAGACCTCCTCTGCCGCTGGCACTGGCACTCAACCCGACAACCAGCAATCAGCTGATGCGGCACTAACGCTCGTCGCCGTCGCGCCCGCCGCTGCACAAACACTGCGTGTTGCGGAGGTCTCGGCAACCGCAAGCGAACCCGCTGCCACAGTCTCCTTGCTGGCGGCCCCGGCAGCCGCGGCGACGCCGAACAAGATTGCCCTTGAAAACATGAAAACGGGCAATCCACAGAGCGAATGGGGGATTGAGGGCGACGGAAACGGGACGATCCAGGGGTTCGCCACGCAGATCAGCACCAATATCGGCCAAACCGTCGACTTTAAGATTGCGACAGATTCCACGCACTATCGCATCGATATTTACCGCATGGGCTACTACGGCGGCGATGGTGCCCGCAAGGTGGCATCGATCGATAAGTCGCTGACGACGGCCCAGATACAGCCGCATCCTATCGTCGACATGACGCTTGGCCTGATTGATGCCGGCAACTGGTCGGTATCGGCGAGCTGGGACATTCCCGCCGACGCTGTTTCCGGCGTCTATTTTGCAAAACTGGTGCGCGAGGACGGTGTCGCGGATGCCAGCATTGTCCCGTTCGTTGTCCGTGACGATGCCTCGGCCAGCGACATTGTGTTCCAGACGTCGGACACGACCTGGCAGGCCTATAATGCTTGGGGCGGCGCCAGCCTTTATTATGGTCAGGTTCCGGTCGATCCAAACGACATGATCGGCTATCTGCCGCCAAACTGTAGCTGCGGCCTGACTGCGATCGGCCGCGCCTCGGCTGTCAGCTACAACAGGCCGATCATTACCAATACCAGCCCTATCGGGGGCACTCACGACTTCATATTCGGTGTCGAGTCCTCCGCGATCTCCTGGTTGGAGCAGAACGGATACGACGTTTCCTACATTTCAGGCGTGGATGCGACCAGAAGCGGGAGCCTGCTTCTCAATCACGATGCATTTCTTTCAGTTGGGCACGATGAGTATTGGTCGGCGGAGCAGCGTGCGAACGTAGAGGCAGCACGCGACAGTGGCGTCAATCTGGCTTTCTGGAGCGGCAATGAGGTCTACTGGAAGGTGCGGTGGGAAAGCAGCATCGACGGAAACGGTACGCCGTACCGCACGATGGTCTCTTACAAGGAGACTTGGGGCACGAGCAGTGATCCGAGCAATATCGGGACGGGTACGTGGCGTGACCCACGTTACGCCGATCCGGGCCAACAGCCGGAAAATGCTCTGACGGGCACAATGTTTACAGTCGACAGTTATCGGCTGGACACGATCACGATTCCTTACGACTATTCGAACTTGCGTTTCTGGCGCAACACGGATGTCGCTAACCTTCAAGCGGGCGAGACCTACAGCCTAGTTCAAAACCTGCTCGGTTATGAATGGGATTCCGACGTCGAGAACGGCTTCAGGCCGGCTGGCCTTGTCAATCTGTCGCTCTCCAGCGTCTCGGTCGACACATACTTGCGCGACTACGGCACGACAGTCGGCAGCGCCGTCGCCACGCACAGCCTGACGATGTATCGTGCCGCAAGTGGAGCCCTGGTATTCGGGGCGGGTACCGTTTTCTGGTCCTGGGGTTTGAGCGACAATCACGAGGGTCCAACGACGCCGACCGACCCGAACGTCCAGCAGGCAATGGTGAACATGTTTGCGGACATGGGCATTCAACCAACAACGCTCAGCGCAAGCCTTGTGATTGCGACCCAATCCACAGATACGCTGAAGCCCACGTCGACGATTACCTCTCCGACAGTTGGTGGCAGTTTCCTCGAGGGACAGCATGTGACGGTGACCGGCACGGCGCAGGACTTCGGTGGCGGCATCATTGCAGGGATTGAAGTCTCAACAGACGGTGGCCTGCATTGGTTCAAGGCGACAGGTCGCGAAAACTGGAGCTATAACTGGGTCGTCCAGGCCAGCGGCACGTACACGATAATGTCGCGTGCGGTCGATGACAGCGTCAACATGGAGACGCCAGCCATCGGCAAGCAGGTGACGGTGTCACTGCCGAGCACAGTCGGGTTGTGGACGCTGGCGGCAAAGCCTGTGATTGAGACCGTGATCGAGGACCGAGAGAAGGTCGAGCTCGGCGTACGCTTCCAGTCAACGACAGGTGGCTTCGTCACGGGGATTCGCTTCTACAAGGGCTTTTACAACATCGGCGAGCATGTCGTCAGCCTGTGGAATGCAGACGGTACATTGCTGGCCACAGGCATATCGACGGGTGAATCGCTTTCAGGCTGGCAGACGGTGACGTTCGCCACCCCGGTCGCAATCTCTGCAGGCACGACGTACACCGCGTCCTATCACAGCGACGGCTATTATTCGGCAACGGAAAACTACTTTGGCACAACGCCATATTCAAACGGACCTCTGAAGATCGTCGATGGTGGAGGTGTCTATTCATATAGCACCACGACCGGAACACGTCCCGTAAACAGCTCCAATGGCGCGAACTACTGGGTTGACGTTGTGTTCAATGCCGGTGCGAACACTGCACCGGTCGCCACAGACGATTTCGGCTATGTGGCATCGCGAAACGGGAGCGTAACGCTGTCGATAGCATCGCTTGTCGCCAATGACACCGATGCAAATGGTGATAGCCTGACCATCTCTGCCGTCGGCGGCGCGGTCAACGGTTCGGTGGTCCTCAATGCACAGACGGGGACGGTCGTCTTCACCCCGAGCGCAAACTATGCGGGGCCGGCGAGCTTCACATATACGCTATCGGATGGACGTGGAGGATCGGATCAGGGTAGCGTTAGCCTGACGGTGCAAGACGCTCCTACAGGGGCAAGCTTGTTCCTGGGCAATGAAGGCCCCACCACAGCTGGCTTCACCGACAACACGCCGGTTGAACTTGGGATGAAGTTTGTCTCATCCGCCACTGGAACGATAACATCAATTCGGTTCTATAAGGCCAGCGGCGATACCGGAGCACATACCGGTTCTGTCTGGAGTTCCAGCGGCGCTTTGCTCGGGACCGTCAGTTTCTCTGCCGAATCCCTCAGCGGATGGCAAACCGCCACCTTCTCCACGCCAATTCAGATCACAGCGGGTGCGACCTACATTGCCTCGTACCATACGACAGGCACATACGTGGCAACGGCGAACTATTTCACGCAAGCGCATACGAACGGTGTCCTGACCGGATTGGCTGCGGCAACGAGCGGCGGCAACGGCGTCTATAGCTACGGTTCGTCCGCGACATTCCCAACCTCGAACTACCAGGCATCGAATTATTGGGTCGATGTGGTCTTCAACCAGTCCACGGTCAACACCGCACCTGTCGCGGCCAACGACAACGGGTTTGTGGCCTATTCAAACACCGCGCTGTCGATAGCGGCCACTGCGCTTCTTGCCAACGACGTCGATGCCGACGGCGATGTGTTGTCTATTACTGGCGCAACCGCGATCAGTGGCGGTACCGTGGTGTTCAACAGCCAGACCAACGCAATCACGTTTACACCAACGAACGGCTATCTGGGTTCCGCAAGCTTCAGCTACACCGCCTCGGACGGTCGCGGCGGCACGTCGTCTGCTGTTGTCAGCCTCACCGTCAGTCAGCCTGCGACCAACACGACAAGCCTGTTCTCGGCCTCTCAGGTCCCGACGATCGCTGCCGATGCCGATCCGGACTCGGTCGAACTCGGCATGAGGTTTGTCGCGTCAGCCGCTGGCCAGATCACGGCGCTACGCTACTACAAGAGTGCCCAAGATACGGGTACGCATACTGCGTCGCTGTGGAGTAGCACAGGTGCTCTGCTCGCAACCGCAGTATTCACCAACGAGACTGCGAGCGGCTGGCAAACGGTCACCCTCTCGCAACCCATTGCCGTCACCGCAGGTACGACATATGTCGCCAGCTATCACTCGAACGGCTTCTATGCGGCGACTCCCAACTACTTTACCAGCAGCTATACCAACGGCGCCCTGACCGCACCGAGCGGAAGCAACGGCGTTTACGCCTACGGCACGGGCAGCCTGTTCCCATCGGCGACCTTTAACGCAACCAACTACTGGGTAGACGTCGTTTATCAGAGTGGATCGCAGACCGTAAACAACACCGCGCCTGTTGCCGTCAACGACAATGGCTTCTCGACAACGAGCGGCACAGCTCTGGCCATCCAGGCTTCCGCATTGTTGGTGAACGACAGCGATGTCGATGGAAATACTTTGACAATAGCCGGCGTCACCAGCGGGACAGGCGGCAGTGCCGTCTTCAGCAGCCAGACAAACACCATAACCTTCACGCCGACCGCCGGCTTTACAGGTGCCGCGACGTTCTCCTACACGATTTCCGACGGTGCAGGCGGCGTGGCTTCGGCGACTGTTGGTCTGACTGTCACCCAACCGACATCAACAACTACCTCCGGCTTGTTCTCCTCATCCCAAACGCCAAGCATCGCCGCGGACAACGATCCGGCATCGGTCGAACTGGGGGTAAAATTCGTCGCCTCCTCGACCGGTCAGATTACCGGCCTTCGATACTATAAGAGTGCGCAGGATACAGGTGCTCACATCGGCACCCTGTGGAGCAGCACCGGAACGGCGCTTGCGTCTGCGACTTTCACCAACGAGACCGCGAGCGGTTGGCAGACGGTCAGCTTCGCTCAGCCAATCACCATCTCGGCCGGCACGACTTATGTCGCGAGCTATCATTCAAACGGCTTCTACGCGGCAACGCCGAACTACTTCACCACCAGCTATACCAACGGTGCCCTGACCGCCCCAAGCGGTAATAACGGCGTCTACGCCTACGGCACGGGAAGCCTGTTCCCGTCTGCGACCTACAACGCGACGAACTACTGGGTCGATGTTGTCTACCAAAGTGGCCCGCAGACGGTAGCCAATACCGCGCCGGTAGCACTCAATGACAGTGGATATTCGACCGGCACCGGCACCACCTTGACGATCCAGGCTTCCGCCCTGCTGGCAAACGACAGCGATGCTGATGGCAACAGCCTGACGATCACAGGTGTCACCAGCGGCACGGGTGGCAGTGCTGTCTTCAACAGCCAGACAAATGTCGTCACCTTCACGCCGACTGCAGGCTTCACCGGCGCTGCTAATTTCTCCTACGCGATCTCCGACGGCGCCGGGGGGGCCGCGTCGGCGCAGGTATCACTAACCGTCAATGGCCAAGCGCCGAGCCAAGGCGCGGAGCAGAACCTCTTCGTTGCCGGGACGACGCCAACCACCGTTTCTGTCAACGACAACAACCCTGTCAATCTTGGCATGAAATTCCAAGCCGATGCGGCGGGTTGGATCACCGGTATCCGCTTCTACAAAGGCGCCAACAACACCGGCGCGCATACCGGATATCTCTGGAGCGCAACGGGAACACTGCTCGCCAGCGCCACTTTCACCAATGAGACGGCAAGCGGCTGGCAGTCGGTCAGCCTGTCGAACCAGGTGGCCATCACAGCCGATACGACCTACGTCGTGTCCTACAGCACGAATGGCAGCTACTCGGCAACGGGCAGCTATTTCAACTCTGCCGGTGTGACCAATGGCAATCTGGAGGCCATGTCGTCCGCGCTCAGCAGCGGCAACGGAGTCTACGCTTACGGCTCCGCAGGCCTCTTCCCGACCAGTACCTACAACAGCACTAACTACTACGTTGATGTCGCGTTCAAGCCCCAGTTGGCGGCTTAGGAGCATGGATGGGGCAATGGGCGACATTAGACTTCCAGTAACCGTGTTGGCCGGCTTTCTAGGCGCTGGCAAGACCACCATTCTCAATCATGTCCTGCGCAATCGCGAAGGACTTCGCGTTGCGGTTATTGTCAACGACATGAGCGAGATCAATATCGATGCAGAACTCGTCCGGGATGGAGATGCAAATCTGTCCCGGACGGAAGAAACTCTGGTGGAACTCACCAATGGATGCATCTGTTGCACATTGCGCGATGACCTGCTGGGCGAAGTCCGCCGGCTCGCCGCCGAGGGCCGCTTCGACTATCTCCTGATCGAAGGCACGGGGATTGCCGAACCATTGCCGATTGCCGCGACGTTCTCGTTTCGCAACGAGCATGGCTCAGCGCTTTGCGATATCGCGCGGTTGGACACAATGGTCTCGGTTGTCGATGCCGCCAATCTGCTCGCCAACTTTTCGAGCACTGATTTTCTGAGTGATCGGGGAGAAACGCGTGACGCTGAAGATAAGCGGTCGCTGATTGATCTGCTCGTTGAGCAGATCGAGTTTGCAGATGTGGTTGTCATCAACAAGATTTCCGAGGTCAGTGCCGAGACGCGTATCGTTATTCGACAGATAGTCGCGGCCCTCAATCCTGATGCGCGCGTGGTCGAAGCCGATTATGGTCGTTTACCTCTCGTGTCGATACTCGACACGCAGCTGTTCAGCGAAGCCAAGTCGGCGCGGCACCCGCTGTGGCACAAGGAATTGTATGGATGGGGTGACCATGTTCCGGAGACAGAGGAATACGGTATCGCAAGTTTCGTTTATCGTGCAAGGCGTCCCTTCGACCCTGTGAAGCTTGAAAGCTTCCTGGCTTCGGATTGGCCAGGCCTGATCCGTGCGAAGGGGCATTTCTGGCTCGCGACGCGCGTCAATGAAATTGGGCTTCTGTCGATCGCTGGGACGCAGCGCCAAATCAGCAGTAAGGGCTTCTGGTGGGCAACTGTTCCTCAGGCGCAGTGGCCGCGGTATCCGCAGTTTCGTCAGTTTCTGGATCGTCACTGGCATAAGACATGGGGTGATCGCCGCCAGGAACTTGTCTTCATTGGTGCCAGCCTCGACCAGAACGCCGTCTGCAGCGCTTTGGACGATTGTTTGATCGGAGACGAAACAGGCTTCGATCCGCGCCTAGCGCTAGACATTCGCGATCCTTTTCCGGCGTGGGAACACGCCCATGCACATCACTGATCTTAACATTGAGCAGCCAGAGGGGCACATCATGAGCAATGAACTCTACGCAGACGGTATCGGCGAAATTACAGTCACCGGAACCATCGTCAGGATCGACCTGATGTCACTGTCTGCCACCGAACGCGATGCAGGCGGTAGTCCGCTGCCGGTATTCCGCCAACGTATTATCATGCCGGTCGATGCTTTCGCAAACGCGGTGGACCTGATGCAGAAGGCACTTGGTGGCTTGGTGGAAGCCGGCGCTGTCCGGCGTGTCAACGACGCGCCGCTGGTCTCCAACGCTGAGATCATTCAACCAGGGCAAACGTCGGCCAACGCCTCTCCTAATTTTAACTGATCGAGCAAACACTGTTCCGGGTGGGCCACGCGTATGTTTTTGCACACCAATCTACACTGCCTTGCACTCGTTGCGCGACATCACGGTGTCGATCTTTCGCCTGAAAGACTGCAACACGACTATGCGGTCGGCGAGGAGCCGGTCGCCATGCGACAACTGCTGCGCATGGCAAAGGATTCCGCTCTTAAAGCCAAGCACCTTATGCTTGAATGGCCGGCATTGTTCAAGTTGGGCAATGCCTACCCCATTCTCGCCGAACTTGAGAACGGCAACTGGGTTGTCGTGGCAGGCGCGGTGGATGGCGAGGAAAAGCAGGTTCGTGTACTTGATCCTCTTGCATCACGCCCGGAATTCATTCTCTTGAACGAGGATCAGTTCACCAAATCCTGGCGTGGGTCGGTCATTCTGGTCAAGCGCAGCCACAAGATAAGCGATGACGATCAGCCCTTCGGCTTTCGCTGGTTCATCCCGGAAGTCATCAAGCAGCGCAGTTTTTTTCGTGACGTGGCACTGGCTGCATTCGTGCTCTACGGCTTGGGCTTGATGACGCCAATGTTCTTTCAGCTTGTCATCGACAAGGTCCTGGTTCACCAGAGTTATGCGACACTGACGGTGTTGACGATTGGCATCGCCGTGGCCCTGATCTTCGACGCCACTTTCACCTTCCTACGGCGCTATCTCTTGCTTTACGCCACCAACAGGATCGATATCAGGATCGCCACCCGCACTTTCGGACATCTCCTTAACCTCCCGATCGCGCTCTTCGAGCAGGCCTCGGCCGGGGTCATCGTCAAGCATATGCAGCAAACAGGCCGTATTCGCGAGTTCCTGACTGGCCGTCTGTTCCTGACACTGCTTGATGGTCTTTCGCTGCTGGTCTTCATCCCTATCCTGCTGCTTTACAGCGTCAAGCTCACCTTTGTCGTGCTGGGTTTCGCGCTTCTCGTCGGCTTGGTGGTCATGGCGCTTGTCGGGCCGTTCCAGCGTCGATTACAGGCGCTTTACAAGGCCGAGGGCGATCGGCAGGCGCTGCTTGTGGAAACCGTTCACGGCATGCGCACCGTCAAGTCCCTTGCGTTGGAGCCACGCCAGCGCAAGGTCTGGGATGATCATTCGGCGCAGGCCATCTCCGTGCGTTTCCGTGTCGACAAAATATCGACGGCCGCCCAAGCCATGACCGGGCTCTTGGAGAAGTTGATGAGCGTCGCGATCATCGGCCTCGGTGCGCTCGACGTCTTCAGCGGTGCGATGACGGTCGGTGCGCTGGTTGCTTTCAACATGCTGGCAGGCAGAGTCTCCGGGCCACTGGTGCAGATCGTCACCATGGTGCACGAATACCAGGAAGTGGCATTGTCGGTGCGCATGCTTGGTGAGATCATGAATCAGCGACCGGAACAGTTCGGCCGGGGCCGCGGCATCCGCCCGCAACTGAAGGGTCGGATCGAATTCGACAAGGTAAGCTTTCGCTACGGGCCGGACGGCGCGCCTGCGCTCGACAACGTCTCCTTCACGGTACCGGAGGGATCTGTTTTCGGGGTCGTCGGCAAGAGCGGTTCGGGCAAGACCACGATCACCCGGCTGATCCAAGGGCTCTACCAGAGCCAGCAGGGGCTGGTGCGCATCGATGGCTACGACAGCCGCGAAATCGATCTCGTCCATCTCAGAACCAGCATAGGCGTCGTGCTACAGGACAACTTCCTATTCCGCGGCACGGTGCGCGAAAACATAGCGGCTGCAAAGCCGGATGCAAGCATCGAGGAGATCATCGAAGTCGCGCGCATCGCTGGTGCCGAGGAGTTCGTCGAGCGTCTGCCGCGCGGTTTTGAAACGATGCTCGAAGAAAACGCATCGAACCTTTCAGGCGGCCAAAAGCAACGGCTTGCTATCGCGCGGGCACTCATTACTGATCCCAAGCTGCTGATCTTCGATGAGGCGACAAGCGCGCTGGACCCCGACAGTGAAGCGATCATCCGGCAAAACCTCAGCCAGATCGCCGCTGGCCGAACGGTTATCATCGTCTCGCATCGCCTTTCGACGCTCGTCGATTCCGACGCCATTCTTGTCGTCGAGCGCGGCAAGATCGCCGATATCGGCAGACACGATCAGCTCGTAAACCGCTGCATGACCTATCGTCATCTCTGGTCGCAGCAGATGAGGCAGGTAGCATGAACGCGCGCGCGCAAAAGCCGGTAGAAAATCTACCAGTACCGGTCGCGAAACCGGGAAGCCAACTTGCTTCGAACACAACGTTCACGCCCGTCATAGCAGAGTTCCAATCCGATGCGGTGGAACTCGAGGAGCGTGCGCCGCCTCGCGTCGCCCGCATGACGCTGTATTGTGTCACAGCACTGATCGGATCAGCCATCGTCTGGGCGTCCGTGTCCTCGATCGATGAAGTCGTCATCGCTCCAGGCAAACTGGTGACGACGCAACCGACTATTGTCGTCCAACCCCTCGAAACCTCGATTATCAGGACGATAGACGTTACCACCGGTCAGGTTGTCCATGCCGGTCAGACGTTGGCGACGCTCGACGCCACCTTCAGCCAGGCGGATGTCGACCAACTGGCGGCGAAGTTTGCTGCCCTAGACGCTCAGGTTCGACGCATCGAGGCAGAACTGGCGGGCGCGGACTATTCGACCATGGCCGGCGCCACGTCGAACGAGATACTGCAAGTGCAGCTTTTTGGACAGCGCCGCGCATTCTATCAGGCGCAGCTCCAGAATTTCCAGCAACAGATTGCCGGGCAGGCCGCAGCGCTCGATGCTAGCAAGAGCCAGGAAGCCGTTCTAATCGATCGGCGTGACAATCTGTCGAGGATCGAAGATGCACGTTCGCGGCTCTATGATCGCGAGAGTGGCTCGCTGATTACACTGCTTGCCTCTCGTGACGCTCGCTTAGACGTGGACGCTAGCCTCACGGCTGTGAGAGGACGTGCCAACGAGGCCGAGCACTCCTTCGCAAAGCTGCAGGCCGATCGTCAGGCCTTTATTGAGGATTTCAGGCGGGCGACGATGGAACAACTGGTCGAGCTTCGCAGCCAGCGCGATACGGCCGGTGAAGAGCTTAAGAAAATGGAACTGCGGCGCAATATGGTGGCTCTGATAGCGCCTGCCGATTCGGTGGTGCTGGATCTGGCACAGCGTTCGGTGGGTTCTGTCGTCAAGGAAGCCGAGCCGATCGTTACGCTGGTTCCTCTGAACGTTCCATTGGAAGCAGAGATATCCATCAACGCACGCGATATCGGACGCATCGAAACGGACAGTGAGGCACGGGTCAAATTTGACGCCTACCCGTTCCAGAAATACGGCACCGCATCCGGAACTGTCAGGACGATCAGCCGCGACACGTTTACGCCCTCGCAGCAGGATGCCGTTGTTAGCCAATCGAACTCGCCCTACTTCAAGGCGCGCGTGCTGCTGGCTGATACGCTTTTGGGCACCGAAAAGGATCCCGTGCGATTGCTTCCCGGTATGGCGGTTTCGGCTGAGATCATGGTTGGACGGCGAACGGTGATGTCGTATTTCCTTTATCCGTTGCTGAAGGGTCTGGATACGGCCATACGCGAGCCATAAGCACCGTCTGCGAATGTCGCCAGTCGAGCGCTTGCGGCTTCGCAACAAGACGCCCCGAAAGGCACGAGTGCCGTGTACGCCCTTCATCATAAGCCCCGCAGGATTGTTGAGAGCAATTCCAGCATCGTCAATCGCGCTTCTTAAGCTTCCCATGCAGCGGCGCGAGCAGGTGATGTCAGTCCACTCTGATGAACATCGGCGGGAGTCGATGTTCATTTTCGCGCTGTGTCCATTGATTGCCAGGGTGGCTCCGGTTCGACGCATGCCTTCGCCAGAAAAGTCCATGGGTTAGCGAAAGGTTCGCACCAATGGCGGTTAGAGCCTTTCCGAGTTAAATTGAACCATTCTGTTGGCCCAAATGGAGTCGAATGGTCGCCCGGCCGGCGCGCGTCGTAGCCAAAGCATACGGCCAAGCCGGCCGGGCGATCAGGCGGCCCGTTTCAGCCAACCCGCAGGGCCGGGCATCTTTCCGCCAGGGCAAAGGCGATCGGCTCGGACGTACCTGGGGTATGCCCTTCGCCGATCGCCTTTGCCCTGGCTAAAACCTGCTCCGGCAGAATGGTTCAATTTAACCGGGAAAGGCTCTAGGTTCGGACAAGCCTGTGGCCGCTCGCTTGCACGGCCGAAACACGCTTCTAGAGCGTGACGCCGCGGTTCAATAAAGGCTAGGTTGAGGAATTGCCCTCTCGGGTCGCTCAAGCGATCAGGAAGGGCTCTATCAGAAACCACCCATTCAGCGTGGTCCAGAACGATCGGTTCGCACCCAGCCCGCGTCGCTTCCCGAGAGCAACATCTTTGGATACTTGGCAACCTTCGACATCACGTAGCGTGGCACCTGCAGCAGGCTCGCCGGGGGCAAAACTGTGGTTCCAAAGGCGACCCAACTGGCGGCGACCGCAAACAGGAAGAGGAGGAAAGTCGCCGAGGCAATGGCCAACGGCAGCATCCCGATGCCCAGCAGGGCGCCGACGACGCTAACGAACACCATCGACACGACGGCAGTGCCAAGCAGCGTCAGCGGCGGCACCAACACATCGAGCAGCAGGCAGAGATATCTTACATCGCGCAAGACTCCGGGGCTAGCGAACGCGCGCAAGGCATAGCCCATCATCGCCAGATGGCCGCCTTCCCAGCGCTCGCGTTGTGTTTCTGTGGCTTCCGCAGAATGGGGAAAAAAGCTTGTCACCATCGCCTCCTCGCAGAAGCGAGGCGCGTGCCCCGAGCATGCGAGATCGAGGCCGAACTTCATGTCCTCCACCTGGTGCCCGGTCGCAAGATCGACTCTCTCGAGCAGTGGCCACGGCAGTGCCATGCCTGTGCCGGTCATAAGGCATGGCAGGCCGAGTCTGGCAAGCCCGAGCGGTCGCACATGGTTCTTGATGCGGAATGCAAACTCGGCGATGGCTAGGCCGAAGCCAGCCTGTGGTGGGGCGATCTGCAGGTTGAGCGCCTGCGCCGGCCGGGCGAAGGTCAGGACATTCGCAGCAAGCGCATCCAGCGTCCCTTGGGCAATCTGGCAGTCGGCATCGACGAAGACGACGATCGCCGGAGGCGCCTGTCGCAGATAGTCGATACCGGCGGCCAGCGCATATCCCTTTCCACGCTTGAGGGCATCGCTTCGTTCTACCACCTCGGCGCCCTCACAGCGGGCGATTTCGGCGGTCTCGTCATCGCAGTTGTCGGCGACCACAACGATGCGGTCGCCGCGGCGGATTTGGCTGCGAATGCTGTTCAGCGTGGCAGCAATACCGAGCGCCTCGTTGTGGGCGGGGATCAGAACGGCGACGGGTGGGCGAATCTGCAGCTCGGTGGCAGGTCTTTTACCCCGCGACCAGCTGCCGGAGATACATTCGACCGCGAAGATCACCACTGGGATCAGGCATATGAATGTCAGAACGGCAAGGACCGATGACGCCAAAGTATAAATCACGAGTATTGTTCCTCTGCTTCGTCTGTAATTGCCGACATATGTAAATACCATGGAATAGACCCTGCAACCCATCGTCGACTGGTAGTCCTTTCTGATGATGCCTCTTCGAGGTGCTGAGAAGAACCTACATCGAATTGCTAGGCGTCGGATAATTGCGCAACAGCGCCAATAAATTACGTTGAATTCCAAGAATTGAACAAGGTTCGCAACGCCGTCACCCGGGTGACGCAGCGGGGCTTAATCTCGGACATAGGAAACTCACATGCCGGCATTGGACGTACCTCCGGCTCGCGCCGCTGCCTCGGTCGACCGAACGCGACACTATTTCCTTGGTGCGCCGTTCGACGACATTGCACAGGATGCAGCCGTCGACTTAGTCGAGGGCAGCCAAGGCCAATCGAAGTTTCGCTACGTGGTAACGCCGAATGTCGATCATGTCGTGCGGTTGAATGGTGACAGGCTGCTGGCGCCTTACTATGATGAGGCCTGGATGTCGCTTTGCGACAGCAAGCCGATCTCGACCTTGTCGCATGCGGTATCCCTCGACCTGCCTGTCGTCACTGGTTCCGACCTGACGGCGCGCCTGTTCAAGACGGTCATCAAGCTGGGCGACCGGATTGCGCTGATCGCGGCCAATGACGAGATCGCCCGTGATATGGCCGCCGCCTTTCCGGATGTTCTTTTCCGTAGTTTCGTTCCCCCAAAAAACGTTCTGGGTGATCCCGCCGGCCTGCAGGCCTGTGTCGATTTCGCGGCTGCGGAGCCGGCGCGCTTCCTGTTCATTGCAATCGGATCGCCGCAATCGGAGAAGATCGCACACGCATTGGCGCAGCGACCTGATGCCTGTGGCGTCGGGCTGTGCATCGGCGCCTCGCTGGAATTTCTCCTCGGTGCTAAGAAGCGCGCGCCGGTTTGGATGCGTAAGCTCGGATTGGAGTGGGTCCACCGCCTTGCGTCGGATCCCAAGCGGCTCTGGCGCCGATATCTGTTCGCAGTCGTGCCGCTGCTGCGTCTGTTTGCACGAGAACTTGCGAGCCGCCTTGGGCGCGCATCGTAGTGATATCGGCTGCTGACGCAGCAGGTGCGTGCTCCCAGCTGCGTTTCTCAATTCGGAGCGAAGCGGCAGAGCCGCTTCGGTTCATATGCGTGATCGCTGTCGTCGGCCGGAAACCGTGTGCCTCAGAAGCGTCGGCTAACTGAGATCTTGAAATTGCGTCCCGGCATCGCCGAAATGCCATCGCTGAGGTAGGGCAGATATTTCTTGTCGAAGATATTGTCGAGCGCGACATGCAGCTCTGTGTCCTGCATCAATCCCTGCTTTGGGGTCCAGTCCAGGAAGATGCCGTGAACGGCGTAGCCGGCGCTTGGTTCGCGAGCGTAGAGATTGCCCTTGTCCTGCTTGTAAGGCGTGCGTCCCTGCGCGCCGACGATTGTTCCTGTCCACCCGAAGGAAACATCGTGTGCCGGAACCTTCATGCCGAGCGTCGCGAGCACGGTCGTCGGTGCCAGATCGTCTACATAGGTTTCGGTGTAGAAGATGTTGTTGACGGCACCGTGCCGCTTGCCGTTCATCCATGATAGACCGAGGTCGCCAAACATTTTCTCAGTCTCGTAGTGGGCCTGAACTTATATCCCGCGGGTGTAATAGGAAGGTGTGTTCCAATAGAAAGGGTCCTCTTTCGCGGATGCAATATGACTATAAATATCATGGTTTCTGCGCGCCTACGCCGGTGACGCTGAGACTATAGCAGGGAACCCGGCGGCGCTGACGCACCGCCGGGCATTCTATCAGCCAAACACCTTGAAACGCGCGCTATCGTCCATGAACGCCTTTTCGGCGAACACGGCGGAATTCGCGCCGAACGGCATCTGGGCGCGCAGCTTCCACGAGGCGGGGATGTTCCAGGCAGCTGCGATTTCCGTGTCGGCCAGCGGGTTATAATGCTGCAGGCTGGCGCCGATGTTGGATTCAGCCAGCGCGGCCCAAACGGAAAACTGTGCCATGCCGCTCGACTGTTCCGACCAGATCGGGAAGTTGTCGGCATAAAGCGCGAACTTTTCCTGCAGGCCCTTCACGACGTCCTGGTCCTCGAAGAAGAGAACCGTGCCAGCACCGGCAGCAAAGCTGTTGATGCGTGTTTCCGTCGAAGCGAAGGAGTCAGCCGGTACGATCTTGCGCAGGGCTTCCATGACGAAACTCCACAGCTTGTCGCTTTCCGCGCCATAGAGAACGAGCACGCGCGAGCTTTGGGAGTTAAAGGAAGATGGCGTGTGCTTGACGGCTTCCTGGATGAGCTTGGTGGTATCGTCCTGGGACATTGGCAGAGTCTTGCCGAGTGCGTACTGGCTGCGACGCTTCTTGATGGTCTCGATCAAAGTATTGGTCATGCTGTGGCTTATCCTCTTTCTCGAAATACGCCCTCTCGCTGCTGGGAGGGGCAGGGAGATCAGACGAAGGAGAAGCGATAATGCATGTCGGGGAGGAAGGGTATTGCAATGCAGCGCGAACCGTAAATTTTCTTGGCCGGGTCTCAGCTTTGTGAACTGTTTCGATCTAACCGTCTGCTATCGCCGCACGTTGATGCGCTGAGCTGGATATCAGACTCTAAATCATGCCCACGGCCTTTCCCATGTTGCATTGCACCCTAGCTATTGTCGAATGGAACGGTTCATACAGGAATTTCGCGACGAAACAGCGTGGCTGCCCGCCTGGCTCGTCAGTGTCGGGGTCATGGCAGCGGCCTTCGTCGTCGGCCTCCTGATCCATCGCTTCGCTTTCCGATTTCTGACACGGCTGGTCGAGACGCGGGATCTGTTTTGGCGATCGCTTGTGTCGCGCGGAAAGAGACCGCTGAGGCTTGGACTGCTGACCTTCACCCTGTCGTTTGGCGCTGCCATCGCACCGCTGACGACAGAACAGGCACAGGTCATCCGCCACATCCTGTTGCTCGGCTTCATCGTCGTGCTTGGCTGGTCGGCGAAGACCAGTCTCCACATCTGGATGACGGTTTACCTCCGGCGTTTCAAGCTCGACGCGGAAGACAATCTGCTGGCGCGCACCCACGTCACCCAGTCGCGCATCGCTGAGCGGATTGCGGGGTTCATGATCGTGGCGCTGACAATCGCCGCCGCTTTGATGACGTTTCCGGAGGTGCAACAATATGGCGTCAGCCTGCTTGCCTCCGCCGGCGTTGCCGGTATCGTGCTCGGTATCGCGCTGCAGCCGGTGTTGAAGAACATTTTCGCCGGCATACAGTTGGCTATAACCCAGCCGATCCGGATTGACGATGCGCTGATCGTCGAGGGCGAGTGGGGCAATGTCGAGGAGATCACCTCGACCTATGTCGTGGTCAAGCTGTGGGATTGGCGACGGATGATCCTGCCGCTCAGCTATTTCATCGAGAACCCGTTTCAGAACTGGACACGCGAAAGTTCGGCGCTGATCGGCACGGTGATGATCTATCTCGACTATTCGATACCGGTGCCAGTCATCCGCGCCAAGGTCGAGGAGATCGCCGCGGCATCCAAGCTGTGGGATCGTCGCGTCGTTGCCGTCCAGGTCACCGATTTCCGCGAGAACGTCATGGAAATCCGAATTCTGGTGTCTGCGTCCAATGCACCCAAAACGTTCGATGTCAGATGCGAAATGCGCGAGAAGATCATAGAATTCGTCCAGCGTGAATATCCTGCAAGTCTGCCGCGGATACGGGCCGAAAGCGCTGACGGTGTTGTCGGGACAGCCGCCAAAGCCATCGTGCGTGGAACAGGTTTCAGCGCCGGCTGAGTGCCCAGACCACCGACCATGGCGCGCGTTTGGTGCCGTGTCTCTTGCCGAGAGCGAAAACCTCGGTCGCGCCGTTCGGCAAAGCGTCGCCGACGACCGCTTCCTCGCTGAGGTTTGCGCGCAGATGAAGTCTGCCGTCGTCCCGCAGTGGCCAGTCGATCGAAATTGGCTCGCCGTTCGGCTTGCCCAACGAGATGCCGCGGCCTGCGCCATTCAAGAGCGGCACGATCGTTTCACGGCGGATCGTCAGGAGCATTTTGTAGAATTCAAGCATGTCTGCGCACGATGCACCGGCGAGACTCCACCAGCCAAGCTTGGCCATCTCGAAGGTAAAGGGTGCCGTCGGGTCGGGAATATCGTCGGTATCGAAGCCGGGCAATCGCGAAAGCTCTTCGCGCCGGCCTTTGCGGACCATCGCGTTGATTTTCTCATTGTGATCGCAGAAGTAGGGGAACGGCTCCTGTGAGCCCCATTCCTCGCCCATGAAAAGCATCGGGATTTGCGGGGCAAGCAGATAGACGGCAGCCATCGCCTTGATCACGTTAACCGGCTGCGATGCCATCACGCGATCGCCCAATGCCCGATTGCCGATCTGATCGTGGTTTTGGATGAAGGATATGAAAGCCGTCGGCGGCAGGTCGGCCGTGCTTTTGCCGCGTATTTCGCCGCGGTAGGGCATGTTCTGGCCCTGAAAAACGAAACCCTCGGCAAGCGCCCGTCCGATTGGATCGGGCTCAGCTTCATAGTCGGCGTAATAGCCGAATGTCTCACCCGTTGCGGCGATGTGCAGCGCGTGATGAATGTCGTCGTTCCATTGGGCTGTGAACAGCTGCGTCTGTCCATTGTCGCTGCGTTTCAGCAGGTTGCTGTCGTTATCCTCGTTCTCGACGATCAAGTGTATATGCCGGTCACCGGCCGCAGCGCGCACCCGTCGCGCCAGTTCGTGAAGGAAGTGCTCCTCGCTGTCGTCCTTGATGGCGTGAACCGCATCCAGCCGCAGTCCATCGAACTTGAATTCTGTCACCCAATAGATCGCGTTCTGGATGGAGAACTCACGGATCGGACGCGAAAGCTTGCCGTCGTAGTTGATACCATTTCCCCACGGCGTCGTGTGCTCATCGCTAAAGAGCGGAGCGTAGCACGGAAGGTAGTTTCCATCGGGGCCGAAGTGGTTATAGACAACGTCGAGAAAGACGCTGATGCCGCGCTGATGCGAGGCGTCCACGAGAGCCATCAGATCTTCCGGTCGACCGTAGCTGCTGTCCGGGGCGTAGGGAAGCACCCCGTCGTATCCCCAGCCATAGCGGCCTGGAAAATCGGCAAGTGGCATGAGCTGGATTGCGGTGACGCCGAGCTCCTGTAGATGATCGAGCCGATTGCAGGCCGCGGAAAACGTGCCCTCCTCGGTAAATGTGCCGACATGCATTTCATAGATAACCATCTCTTCCCACGCGCGTCCCGCCCACGTCGGGTCCTGCCAGATGAAAGAGGCGAGATCGACCACCTCGCTGACGCCGTGTATGTCGTGCGGCTGGAATCGGGATGCGGGGTCCGGCACCTCGAGACCATCCGGCAGAACGAACTTGTAATGCGTGCCGGCTCCAATTTCCGCGATCTCACAGCTGAACCAGCCATCGTCCGAACGATGCATCGCTTCCGACGCACGGCCTTCGATCTTGAGGTGAACACTGTTGATCAAGGGCGCCCAAAAACGAAAGAGAACCCCGCGCTCGGAGATCACGGGGCTGAACATTATATCTGTCATGCGAAGTCTTCCGATGAAATTGGCAGGCTGCTGTAAACGCGCTCGATGCCGGAAAGTTCGCCGACGAAGCGTCGTTGGGGTAAACGTTTTTGGCGATCGTCAAGCTAGCGTCGGTCAGTCCGTGGGTTCGAGGAGCGCCACCGGCTGTCGACCGAGCAGATGCGAAAGCGGGATCGTCTCGCCGGTATCGACCTCGTGTCCGGTAATCAGATCGCGTTTCCGGCCCCGAAGTGCCGTGGGCGGGGCAATGGCCGTGCCGTCCCAGAATTCGGGGGAGGCGAAAAGCGCACCCGGTTCGAGCCGTCCGAGCATCATCCTCGGTGCTACGCTGATCGCGTAATGTCCATCAAGCTCGCGAGCGTAAGCGACGGCGTGGGCCTTGTGGCGGCCGATTATCTCTAAAGGAACGTATTTACCGTGAGAAAACAGCACCGGATCACGGTTTCGGAGATCCAGAGCGATCTTCACGATACGCTGCTTCAGCGCCGGAACGGTCAGCTGCGATGTCGGCGCGGTTGAGGTGAGCATGTGCGCCAGCTGATTGAAGTCGATGGCGCGTCGGTTGTCCGGGTCGACGAGGCTGAAATCGACGGCTTCAGTCCCCTGGTAGAGATCCGGGATGCCGGGAGCAGTCAGCTTTATCAGCGTCTGCGAGAGACTGTTGAGATATCCGGCGGCCGCGATCGGCTTCATGACTTCGGCGAAGTCTTCGTGAAACGTCAGGCTGGCGGAAGCGGTCAGCGCCGCGGCATATGTCTTTACAGCGTCTTCGTATTGCTGGTGCGGCGCGTCCCAACTGGTCTCGAGCTTGGCTTCGCGCACGGCCTTTTCGGCGTAGGCCACGAAGCGCTCGCCGAGCGATTCGGCCGCGCCGTCCCGGAACTCTTCCGGCCAAATGCCGGCGAGAGCCTGATAGAGCATCCACGCGACATTGCTGTCCGGCGTCAGGCCGCCGGGCAGGTCGACGAGATGATGTCGGTTCATCTCATGCCAGCGCTGGAAGCCACGGCGCCACGTATCTGGTTCCTCGCTGAGGGCATAGAGGCGCGCGCGAGAATCCTCGCCTCGTTTGGTATCATGGGTGGAGGTTGCCGACAGGCCATGTGGCTGGAGGCTTGCCCTTTGCTGCATTTGCCGGTGAAACACATCGGCACCGCCCGGCCGCTCGCCCGGATCGCCACCCACTTCGTTTGCGGCAAGCAGAAGGTTGTGGCGATAGAAAAGCGTGTCCTCCATGGCTTTGGCCATGACAGGGCCGCTCAGCTGTTGGAGACGCCGCTGGAACTCCTCGGCCTTTGGCCCGTCGTGAAGCAAGGCGGCAACCGCTTCAAGTGCTGCCTGGTCAGTGACATGCCGCGCTGCGGCTGCTTTGATCTGCTCGATAATAGCCAGATCGGCGGCTTCACACTGTCCTTCGTGTCCATAGGTTCGATAGACTGGAAAGGCGACCAGCATCTCAAGGATGGCGTTGGCAATCAGGTGTCGGTCGATGGATGGGATCAGTGAATGCGCGATCTCCACAAGACGCGTTGTCTCTCCTTCGAAGTTGCGCATGACCATCAGCGTTTTTGCGGCGCGAAGCTCTGCTGCAAAATCGGCCGTTCCGGGTGATATGTCAGTATAGGTGGCTTTGAGTTCATCGGTGCCGTGGTCATCGATGAACAGGTTGCTGAGTGCGGAGATGAACTCGTATCCGGTTGTGCCCTGGATCGGCCAGCTCTCCGGCAGCTTTTCATCGTGGCCGAGGATCTTTTCAGCGACGATGAAGGTTTGCGGACCGACAGCCGCACGCAGGCGTTTGAGATAGACGGCCGGATCGGCCAACCCGTCAATGTGGTCAAGGCGCAATCCCTGTACCTTGCCGACACGCAGCACCTCAAGCAGCAGGCGGTGGCTGTCGGCAAAGACCGCTTCGTCCTCGACACGGACACCGACAAGTCCGGTTACCTCGAAAAAACGCCGGTAGCTCAGCGTCTTCGAAGCGTCCTGCCAGAACATCAGCCGGTAAGGCTGCAGATCGTGAATGCGCGATATGAGTGCCTTGTCCGTGCCATCGCCGGAAATGTCGAGCGTGCTTTCTGGATGCAGGGGGAAGCGATTGTCGAAGTAGCAGAGCATCCAGTCACCGCTCCGCGCGTCGCGAAGCAGGCTCATTTCGCCGTCGGCCAATGCCCCCTCAAACGGCTTGCCCAGGATCGGCAGCGTCAGCCGATCACTCCAGTCGATGTCGAAATGCCGTGCATATCGACTTTCGCGACCGAACTTGAGCACATCAGCCCACCAGGCATTTTCCGTTGAAGCCGCCATGTGGTTCGGAACAATGTCGAGGATCAGCCCGAGGCCGGCATCCTGCAGCGCAGCGCTCAAGCGATCAAAGCCTTCTTGGCCACCGATCACTGGATCGATCTCGTTGAAATCGGTGATGTCGTAGCCGTGAGTCGATCCCGACGTCGCGGTGAAGATCGGCGAGGCGTAAAGGTGGCTGATGCCGAGAGACTTGAGATAAGGAACGATATCGACGGCCTTGTCGAAAGTCATGCCGTTACGAAACTGCAGGCGGTAGGTCGAGTTTGGAATATCCATGAACGGTCTCTGCTTGTGATGTCGGAACCGGAACCGCGCGAGGCTGGCTTTTGTTCCGCATCTCCGACAGCTCATGGGCTATTGAAGGTTTAGACGATCAGGATATTTCCTTTTCTTGATAAACAACAAATATTGCATTGTCGGCAACGGACCGGATGGCTCGCCGCAGACGATGATCCAAGAATTGTGAGGGGCTGCTGCGCGTGATGGACGGCAGGTTGGGTACGGAACAGGAGCGCATGCGCGCAATCATCGACAGCGCCCTATCGTTTGCGATCATAGCGACGGATCTCGACGGTATAGTCACCGAGTGGAATTCCGGCGCCGAGCGGGTGTTGGGCTGGGCCGGGGAGGAGATGTCGGGCCAGTTGCTAAGCCGGATATTTACCGCTGAAGACCAGCAGGCAGGCCAGTTGCAGAAGGAGATGGCAACTGCGGTCGAATACGGCCGAGCTATCAATGAAGGTTGGCGGGTGCGGTCGGACGGTTCGCGCTTCTGGGCTTCGGGCGAATTGACGCCATTGCGTGACGGTGCCCGCAAACATATCGGCTTCGTCAAGATCGTGCGGGATGCGACGACGGAATTCTTTGCCCAGCGTGACCTTGCGGCAGAGCGAGAAAAGCTGTCGCAGATGTTCGAGCAGGCTCCGACGTTCATGGCGATCCTTCGTGGCCCAGAGCATCGTTTCGAGCGCGTTAATCCAGGGTATGAGCGGCTGGTCGGCCACCGCAACGTCGTTGGTAAAACCGTCGCTGATGCGCTTCCGGATGCTGTGGAACAGGGGTTCCTTAAGTTGCTCGATAAGGTCTTCCGCACGGGGGAACCGTTTTCCGCTCAAGGGTATCGTTATGCCGTGCAGGCCGTGCGCGGCGGTGAGATCAATGAGCGCTATGTGGATTTCGTCTATCAACCGCTGCGTGACAGCGACGGAGCCATCACCGGTATCTTCATCGAGGGTGCTGATGTGACGGATCGCACCGTCGCCGAGACGGCGCTGCGGGAAAGCGAGGAACTCTACCGCTCGCTGTTCGATGCGATCGACGAGGGGTTCTGCATCATCGAGTTCTTCGATGGACCCCATGGACCGCTCAGCGACTACATTCATGTCCAGGCCAATGACGCCTACGCGCGCCACGCCGGCATTCCTAATGTGGTCGGGCAGAAACTCAGGGAGATGGTCGGCAGCGAGGCGGACGACTGGGTCGAGCGCTACGGTGGCGTGCTGCGAACGGGCGAGCAGATCCGGTTCGAGCGCGAACTGGAAGCAACCGGCCGCTACCTCGAACTTGCCGCTGTGCGCATCGAACCGGCGAGCCGAAAGCAGGTCGCGGTTCTGTTTCAGGACATCACCGCACGCAAGACCGCCGAAGCCGGGTTGCGCGAGAGCGAAGCGCAATTTCGCGCCTTTGCCCAGGCCGTCCCCAATCACGTCTGGGCCAGCGGCGCCAATGGAGAACTTCACTGGTTCAATGATCGCGTCTACGCCTACACCGGCGAGCGGCTGGGCAGTCTCGACGGGTCGAACTGGAGCCGCATCGTCCATCCCGATGATCGGGAAGCGGCCCATGCCGCCTGGATTTCCTCCATCGACATCGGTGCGGTTTACGAGACCTCGTTCCGCATTCGCGGGCATGACGGAACCTACAGGTGGTTTCTCGTCCGCGCAGAGCCGGTTTTGAATGCCGAAGGCACCATAACGAGCTGGATCGGCACCAATACCGATATCGAAAACACGCGCGCGCAGGCAGCTGAGCTTGCCAACCTGAACGCCACGCTGGAGGAAAAGGTGGAGCTTCGCACCGCAGAGTTGATGGCCATCGAGGAGACGCTGCGGCAGTCGCAGAAGATGGAGGCGGTTGGGCAACTGACGGGTGGCCTAGCGCATGATTTCAACAATATCCTGGCCGGCATCGGCGGCAGCCTGGAGATCATGTCGACCCGACTCGCGCAGGGCAGGATCGGCGACATCGATCGCTACATCACCGGTGCCACCACCGCCGTTAAAAGGGCCGCCGGATTGACCCAGCGTTTGCTTGCATTTTCAAGGCGGCAGACACTGGATCCGAGGCCGACCAATCTCAACACCTTGATCGACGGGATGCGCGACTTGATCAGTCGCAGCATGGGACCGGCCGTCGAGCTTGAGACGGCCGGTGCCGCTGGGCTCTGGACAACCTTCGTCGACGCAGGGCAACTGGAAAATGCCTTGCTCAACCTCTGCCTCAACGCCCGGGATGCGATGCCGCATGGCGGCAAGGTTACGATCGAGACCGGCAACCGATGGATGGACGAGCGCGCCGGCCTGCAGCGTGGCCTCGAACCGGGCCAGTATGTGTCGCTCTGCGTCAGCGATACGGGAACCGGCATGTCCGCCGATGTCATCGCCCGAGCCTTCGATCCGTTCTTTACGACCAAGCCGATTGGGCAGGGGACCGGGCTTGGTCTGTCGATGGTCTATGGCTTTGCCGGCCAGTCGGGCGGTTCAGTCCGTATCTATTCGGAAATCGACAAGGGAACGATGATCTGCATTTATCTTCCCCGCCACGCAGGCGACGAACAGCCGGACGAGCCGGCGCCGAGCCTTAGCGAAGCGCCGCGCGCCCATGGCGGCGAACTCATTCTGCTGGTGGATGACGAACCGCTGATCCGGATGGTCGCCGCCGAGCAGCTCGAAGAGCTGGGCTATTCGGTGATCGAAGCCGCCGATGCACAGTCGGCGCTGAAGATTCTCAACTCACCGAGCATCATCAATCTGCTGATCACCGATGTAGGGCTCCCCGGCGGAATGAACGGCCGGCAACTGGCGGATGCCGCGCGCGTTGCCCGGCCGGCGCTCGAGGTGTTGTTCATCACAGGCTATGCCGAAAATGCTGTCCTCAACCACGGACATCTCGATCAGGGAATGCACGTGCTGACGAAGCCGTTCCAGATGGACACGTTCGCCAGACGAGTGAAAAGCCTGATCGCGAAGTCATAATAGCTTCTCCAGCTTGCCGCTACGCGGTCACCGCGATGGCAGCGTGCGGCTTGACGCGCTCGCGAAAATGGCTCGGCGATGCGCCGATCACCCGCTTGAAGGCGCGGCTGAAGGAGGCCTCCGACTCGTAGCCGAGCCGCTCCGCAACGGTCGCCACGCGTTGTCCCTCGCGCAGCCACTCGTGCGCCTGGTGCATCCGCATCCGCGCCACGTAGCGGGCAGGGGTCTCGCCGACCACGCTGACGAAGCGTTGCGCGAACCCGGAGCGCGATGCGCCCATGTGGCGCGCGAGTTCCTCGACGCTCCAGTCGTGGGCCGGATCGAGGTGGATCGCAGCCAGCACCCGCCCGACCTCGGGATTGCGCACGGCAGCAAGCCAGCCGGTGGCGTCGCCGCAGCCGTGCTCCACCCAGGCCCGGATGATGGTGGCCGTCAGGACGTCTGCAAGGCGCGAAAGAATGCCGCCGGCGCCGACCCGGTTCATCTCGACCTCGCGTGCCATGGCGTCGAGAAGTGCGGGGATTGCAGGTTCACTGACCGCCAGATCACTGGTGCGCATCACATCCGGCATGAGCTGCAGCAGCGGGTGCCTCTTGTCGACGTTGAAGCGCATAACGGCGAAAAACAGGAGGTTTGTGGAGTCGGAGCATGCGCATTGCAGGTCGATGATGCCATCGCATACCGCCTTGCGCGGGAAGTTGGCGACAGGCGTTGGCGTCAGCCCCGGCTGGCTGGCCACGACATGCGCGTCGCCGCGCGGCAGCAGCACCGCATCGCCCGGACGCATTTCCAGCCATTCGCCGGACGGTGCCTGCAAAAACGCACTGCCTGTCGCGAGAAAATGAAACTGCGCTTCGTCCTGGGTCGGAAAGGCCGTGGCCCAGGGGGCGGAAGGCTGGCAGCGGCCATATTCGACGCCGTCGAGCCGCAGGCCGCGAAGCATTTCGGTCAAAGGATCGGTCATGGCCTGTCTTTCAGAATTTGGACGAATGATCATGTCTTGTGGATTATTCAGCATAGAAACGCCAAGCCGCTCTGTCTAGACCTATGCCGCTAATCATGGAGACGGCATATGAATACCCAAGCTGCAAATTTACCAGGCGAACATAAGGACAAGGTACCCGCTGCGTGGGCCGGTGTGATCTCGCTTGCACTCGGGGTCTTTGGCCTTGTCACCGCAGAGTTTCTGCCGGCCAGCCTGCTGACACCCATGTCTCAGGATCTCGGCGTCAGCATCGGGGCTGCCGGCCAGTCGGTGACGATGACAGCCTTGGTGGGCGCCGTTGCCGGTCCTGCCGTGGTCATCGGCACCAGCCGCTTCGATCGGCGCTACGCACTGTTTGGTCTGACTTCGCTGCTGATCGCGTCGAGCCTGCTGGCCGCCTTTGCCAGCGGCCTGCCGATGCTCCTGATATCCCGCGCGCTGCTCGGCATCGGGCTCGGTGGCTTCTGGGCGATGTCGCTGGCGCTTGCCATGCGGCTGGTGCCGGAGCGGCTGATGCCGCGCGCGATGGCGATCATCATGACCGGCGTGTCTGCCGCAACCGTCTGTGCGGCTCCGGTGGGCGCCTGGGTGGGCGATGTTCTCGGTTGGCGGTTTGCCTTCCATATCGCGGCGGTCGTCGGCGTCGTGGCGCTGGTCGCACAGGTGTTCACCCTGCCTGCCATGCCGTCCACCGGTCCGGCGGGACTCGGCACCATGGCTGCCGTCTTGCGCCGTCCGGCCATCCGTCGCGGCCTGCTGACCGTACTTCTGGTCGTGGCCGGCCATTTCGCGGCCTTCACTTTCATTCGTCCGTTTCTCGAAGCGGTGCCACAGTTTGATGTTGAAGGCATTTCCGCGATCCTGCTGGCGTTCGGCATCGGCGGCTTCGTCGGCAATATCCTCGGTGGTCTGATCGCCGAGCGCAACACACGGCTGGCGATGACGCTTGCGGCGGGCGGCATTGCGCTGACGACCTTTGTGCTGGCCCTTGCAGGCATTTCCCCTGCCATCTCTGTGATCGCAACAGCTCTGTGGGGACTTGCTTTTGGCGCCTTGCCCGTCAGTGTCCAGAGCTTCGTCACGCAGGCGGCATCCGATGAGGCGGAGAGTGCCGGCGCCTTGATGCTGACCACCTTCCAGTTGGCGATCTCCAGCGGCGCTGTGTTCGGCGGGCTGATCTTCGAAACCCAGGGACCGGCCGGCGTCTTCGCTTTCGCAGGCGTATCGGCCCTTCTCGGCGTTGCCGTCATTGGGCTGACCGCCCGCGCAGGTGTCGTGGCTGCAGAGTGAGAATGGCGCGAGGTGGTTGCCCCTCGCGCTTCGTCGGCCCTCTCAGGTGCAATCCCGGCTAGGTTGCTAGCCGGGTATCAGCGAACGACAGCTTCTGCTGCCGTCTCATCCGTCGCAAACGGCCTTGGCTTTCCGTCGTCGTCCACTGCCACCATGACGAAGACGGCATCCGTCACCTTCTCGCGTGAATGCTCGTAATGCCTGCGCGTCCAGGCCTCGACGCGTAGCGTGATCGATGTACGGCCAATCTTTTCGACTGCCGTGTAGACGCAAAGCGTGTCGCCGATCTTGACCGGTTTCTTGAAGACGATTTCATGCACCGCAACCGTCACCGTCCGGCTTTTGGCGATGTCATTGGCGCGGACAAAGGCCGCAAGGTCCATCTGCGACATCACCCAGCCGCCGAAAATGTCGCCCGCCGGGTTTGCATCGGCCGGCATTGCCAGCGTACGAAGGGTGAGTTCTGTACCGGGAGGTGCGCTGAATTCCATCAAGGGCTCCGTTCGTGTCGATCCTCCCAGCAGGTCAATTAGCCGCACCGTGGTCGTTGGCCAATAGATATGGATGCATAGCTGCCATCTCGTTCGGATCGGCATCGGTCGCACGATCGATGTCGCAGCTTACTGCCAAGAACGAGAGGCCGTCAGCTGCAAGCAAGCGTTTTTCGGGCACGCTGTCGCAGGACATGAAATCGCGACCCGAATCGCCTATCTAGGAACCAACTTGGCGACAGCTGTGCTTATACCGTGGTGTGGGGCGATCCCGATCCGCATCCATGCCAATAATGACGAGGTGATATTTTGACGGATACAAGCAGGGCTGACGAACTGGTCAATATTCCCGTGTTCGATGGTCATAACGATATCCTCTCGCGCATGATGCATGAAGGTCGAGATGGTGCCGAGACCCGCTTCCTCGGCGGCAATACAAATATGGATATCGACCTTCCGCGTGCGCGACACGGTGGCCTCGCGGGTGGTCTTTGTGCGGTATACGTCTCGGCTGCCAGCAGGGAGCAGGATGCCAACGGCGATCTGCCGCGTGTGGAGCGGCAATCCGCGGTGGATCAGACGATAGCGCAGGCAGCGCTTCTGCGTCGTATCGAGGCACAGTCCGAAGGCGCTTTCTCCATATGCACGTCGGTTGCCGAGATCCGCACGGCGATTGCCAATGGCAGCTTCGCCTCGGTTTTTCACATTGAGGGCATTGAGGCCGCGGGTCCTGACCTCGACATAATCCATGTCCTGCACGCCGCCGGCCTGCGGACCCTCGGCCCGGTCTGGAGCCGGCCGAACATATTTGCTCATGGCGTGCCCTTCCGGTTTGGCCATAGCCCCGATATCGGACCGGGGCTGACCGAGGCCGGGCGCGATCTCATTCGGTTGTGCAATCGCCTGAAGATCATGATCGATCTCTCCCATATGAACGATGCCGGCTTCTGGGATATCGCCCGGATGTCGGATGTGCCGCTGGTCGCCTCCCATTCCAACGCCTTTGCCGTCTGCCCACACAGCCGCAACGCGACCGACCGGCAGCTTGATGCCATTCGCGATACGGGAGGTCTGATCGGGTTGAATTTCGGCGTTAAGTTCCTTCATCCGGAAGGGAGGGCCGATACGGAACTTGACCTGTCCCTCATGGTGCGGCACGTCGACTACCTCGTCGAACGCGTCGGTATCGATCACGTCGGGCTCGGTTCGGATTTCGACGGCACGCTCATTTCGAAGAAGATCGGCGACGTCACCGGGCTGCTGCGCCTGCTCGGCGCTCTGCGGGCATCAGGTTACGACGATGAGGCTCTGACGAAGATCGCGCATGGCAACTGGCTTGCCGTACTCGAGCGGACATGGGGTGAATAATCACCGACGACACCGGTATGGTCCTGCTACCTTGAGCGGGCATCCTTCGGTGAGAAGCCATAGGCCCTCTTGAAGGCGGTGGCGAAATTTGCGGGGCTGGAATATCCCGCGACAAAGGCCGCCTGGGCGATCGTCAGATTGCCGGCTTCCAGCGCCTGGCGTGCTTCCTTCAGTTTGAGGGTGCGGACGTAGTGGAACACCGTGGTGTCGTAGGCTGTGTGGAAGAGGCGCTGCAACGTGTTGACGCTGACGCCGACTTCGCTGGCGATGACATCGACGGAGGGAGACGCCCCCTCGTTTGCCAGCAGCTCCTCAGCCCGCTGCAGTCTCTGGCGCTCGATGGCGTTGAGGCTGGGGCGCGCGGGTTCGGCATGGCCGCCACGCAGCTGCGAAAACGCTTCCGCTATGATTTGGAGGACACGGCTTTCCATGTAGAGCCGGGCGAGATAGGGCTCGAACGCTTGTGGGCTGATAGCCTGCTCTGCCAGTGAGACCAGGGCAGCACTCGGGCTCCACGATCGGGCGGCAAGGCTGCTGGACGTGAACTGTCTTAACGCCTCCGCGCCGGTTCCGCCGAGCACGTCGCCCGATTCCAACCATTCCGGAAACACCTTGATGGTGAGCTTGCGGACCCGATCACCGATCGCGGCTTGTCTGCGGAAGACCTCGCGCTCGCTCTGGTGAAACAATGTTGCCGACGGCGACCAGCGGCTTGAGCCGGATTGCCTGCACGGCATGGGAATATCCTGATTGCCGATGCTGGCGCTGACGCCGCCCTGAAAAAACAGTTTGATCCCCAGGTGCGGTGGCGCTTCGGTTTCGGTAGAGAGGTCGCAGAGATTGGTCACATCGGAATAATGCATGGTCAGGCCCTGCCTGATCTGCGTCTTCTGGAAACGGCCGCGCAACACCGCCTCATCACCGCCGATATTCGAGGCGAGAAGCCGGAACGAGCCGCTCTCCTTTTGCATGTGGTCGAAGAAATCCCGCGCTTTAACAAGGGCATTCATCAGGGCGATCCCATCTCTAGGCTTTCCGTCGCCATCGTGTGTTTTTTCAAACGAGATTGGGGTTTTCCCAAACATGTTCGCGGTGGCCGACAGCTCAGCAATCCGTATAAAGGCATAACATGATTAATTCCATCATATTTTAATCCGGCTCGATGCCCAGCGAAGATTTGGGCGCCGCATGCCACGCGCAGTGTGACTGAGGACATTATGGT
>Ga0247741_1000180_pt1 | contig 40567 bp, 33 predicted proteins | sample UWRJL213509R2_FD_180945 | JGI IMG/M metagenome (GOLD analysis project Ga0247741, IMG submission 180945) | Plant litter microbial communities from Arlington Agricultural Research Station in Wisconsin, United States - UWRJ-L213-509R-2 | ecosystem: Environmental > Terrestrial > Plant litter >... | reverse complement strand
TCATCGACCATGACCTTGTGCATAAGTCCTTTGATGATAAGCAGCTCCGACAGTCCGCGAATGCCACCACCGTCTGCTCAGAGGTTACAAGTCAGAAACTATATTTGCGAGCTAGTATCCGAATTAATGCATTTACCTAATGCGAGTAGCTTGACAGGTCTTTCTTCGTTCGAGGAGTTCATCGTTATCGTATAGGCGATGGAGTCGACGTCCTCAAACTTGATGGGACAAAACCTTCAAACTCGTCCACAGAATTCCACACGGTAAGTCTATCCTCACCCGAGCCCTGGCACAGCCATTTTCTGACAGCAGATGTACTTTCCAATAAACCAGTGAGTTTCGTGGGACATGGGACTCGGGAGAAGATCGGGAGAAGGTCAATCGCCCTCATGGTCATCACATAAGTGGTACCGCAGAGGCATAGACAGCCGTGCCATCCTGGTTCACAAAGCAAGCCAGGTTTGTACGGTGTTCAGGACTTCGACCAGTAGCCAGACAAAAGTTGCAGTTATGACAAAATTCTGCTTTCAGATGGAGGTGGTGGTCAAAAGCAAACCTTGAGTCGGAATATCATCGGCATGACCGTTCCGTCTTATAAATAGACCAGCACTGATGGCAATTGCAACCTTTCTCCTCACTACCTGCACTTTTACCACATCGTTTCATATCAATCTAGATTCTATATCGACTCGGAAGAACCACTTTTCTTCGTTTTTCCATCAGCATTCGAGATCTGATATGCACGCTCCAAGCCAAAACTCTGCTTCGTTATTGCGTCTGTCGCGGTCGATAGAGTTTGGACCTTTGCTAATGACCAGGGCGGCTCTTGACTAGCGACACAACTAGATGTACTTGAAAGAGAAAATATTCGAGGGGTGCTGGTGTTAAATGTGTCTCTTTGTGTGCTCATTCATATGACAATATCAGTTGCGTCTGGCTAATGCTGGCTTCAGACTTATGAAGGTCCTCCATTTTCATGACTCCCTGAAGACCGTACGGTTTTCAGATACGCCAGGACATGCGCCTATTCAATGGCATTCTAAAACATTGACTCTTCCAGATTCTTTCAGCTTCCACCCCTCGAAAGCCTCCAGTACCATGTGAGCTATGTCAGGTATGGCCACTCCATAAAGTACTTCAACGTCCTGCTGGTCCCTTAATGAAAGATGACTCGTGTTTTGACGCCGAATTTAAGAACGACTCCTCAATGACTCCTTGCGACTTAAGATCGCTCGATAAATGGATACGGCATACGTATAGATATTCTTATTAATCTTGATACTTCATATCTTGAAGGCCTGAGTCTCAGGAATAACCAAGTCAAGCCAGACTGGAGGATTCACATCTAAAGAAACTTATGTTCTAAGTATGTCCGTAAATCAGATATCTTTAGGCCTACCGGCTCAAGTTTTGTTCATTTATGTAACAGCCCACAAAGGTTATCGTAGGTCGAGGGAAAACCTGTGGCTGTGCTTGGTGCCGTCATTAGCGCCCGTCTCGATCGGTTTCGGTCAAATCTTCCAAGTGTGATATGGGCACAGCAGGGATTTATCCAGAATATGGCCAGAGGTATGATCGATCTCCTCAAATCCTAGGCTATTTACAGTACAGGTGAGGGCCATTCAATACTACAACGCGTTGAACATCGGCTATGCGACGCTCTATGAATAAACCCTTAGCGCCTTTCTAAAACAAGCAGTCAGACCCAAGTTGCATGTGATTGCACGCGAACTTTTTTGCAGTAATCGTAGACATGTATACATACATTGCATAAATCAAATGAGCTATGAGAGTTTTATTTAACCTCGATTCGTCTCCATGAGTCTTATCAGAAGACCGGCATGGTGTGTGGTCGAGCGTCCGTCGACGCATACATAGTTTCTCTATTTTTCAAAATTCAAGCTTGACGCTCCAATCTGCGTGCTTCGTTAAGGTGGTACTGAAATATATTGTGGCAGTGTGAGTGATAAGACCTCCGAATACGATGACGCAATTGCTATCCTCGAGTCGAGAGTAATTAGCTGTAGCTGAAATGGCGTTGATGATCGAAAAGGCCGAAAAGTCGGATTTGTGTTTGAGTCGTGTGAATCCGGCACGATGCCGTGTGGTGAGAATTACCTAGTTGGGTGAAGTCGTCATTTCTGGACCTCTTTCTCTCTCCACAACGATATCGCCAGAACCTCTGTTGAATATGCCAACCTGGCGAGATCTTGTGCAATGACGCCAATTTTTGGGACCCGTCTACCGCTACCGTCCCATTCCTCGAAGCTCCCAGATTCAACATCGGCTCCACGTTTCCGAATCCTCGAGACACTGTCCCTACTCGAACACGCATCGACCTTCAAACGAAGGCCTCTGTCCTAACCCCCAGTATGACATTGAAGATGCGATTCGAAATGACCGGTGTCCACCTACGCGACATTCTGGAGTGCGAAGACGTCCGGATGAAAGGTCTCAGAGAATATGCACGAAAGAATACTTCGTATTCGTCGCGCGAGAGTTCTAGCGAACAAGTATGATCAACGATTAAATATGTTCATTTGTATGAGAGCTACGAAGTATAAGGCTAACGCCATTAGTTCCAGATTGCACCGTTGAAGCAGACCGTGCAGTCAAGCGCTGCCAAAAGGAGTCGCCCGACTGTTCGCTATTGCCAGCGATCTGGAAGTGTATCGAGCACGATGTATAACCACTACACATCTGAAAATCAGAGAGTATCATATAATCATATAAGAAGTCTGATGTTCACGTACCGATAATCAGATGATAAGGTGGAAGTATCAGAGTGCAAAATCAAAGAGAAAAACACTCGGTATCAATTCCAATGCAATCGAGTGTCCTCGATTGGCATTCAGATCCAGTGTATCGCCAGTCTAAAGCTTCTCCGGTCAAGCTCTCAGAGTCACTGAAGTGTCAATCCAAGTCAATTCTGAGCTCGCGATGACTGACACCAGGTCCTCGGCATCGTGAAGTTTCAAATTTGAACAATATGGCTTTCGGTTCCACCTAGGTCAGTTGTAGATTGATGAACAAGGTTCAATGGCGTCGGTAATAGGGGATGTAGGATCAAAGAGAGCTTGGACATGGTCCGAGATGGGATGGAACAGCTCTGGTTGAAGCGACACGTGATGTAGATTCTCATTTGCAAGTCGATTAGCAGAGATACGTCGAAGGATGAAGCAGCAGAGGTAGTGATCCCAATAGAGCATGTGTCGACTTCTAGATTGTACATGAACGAAGAAATATGCGCGAGTTACATTCAATGGTGGTATAAATGCAAGTAGACACATACCAAAAAACATGGTCCGCCACGCGACCCCATTCCTCTCTCCTTCATATCTGACACACGGACCAACGGCATTGTCGAAAAAAACCACCAGCGAACAGGCGAGTCGTCACATATCAACTAGGATTGAGACTGTATCAGCCATAGGACATGTCGATCATCGCTTTGATGAGTATTTCGGCCAGCGTTGCTGGTCCATTGCCGCCTTTCCTGATCCAAGCCATGGTGAAGACCTAGTTTCGAATCGCCCAAATTGACTTGCTCGTTTATGCACTCAGCTAATTGATGAACCACTAGCGCGAGTGCTGATGGAGAGCTCTTAACATAGACCCTTGGCACCGCGAAAGTGAACATTGCAACCTTCAGGCGAGCCGTATAGAGCGATGGATTAGATATGGCTTCAATGTCGGGAAGTTGGGTGGCAGGACGTTGAAGTCGTACGAAGGCTGACTTCTCGGTGAGCCTACTTGCTTATAAGAAGAACAACGCCTTTCGTAAGGTGCGTGAGGTTTTGGAGTTGCCACTTCATGGTATACGAAAAGAAGGGGACGGTCTATCGCAACAATGTGTTGACAGCGGGAACCAAGAGGCTCAACACACTGGAAGGTAAAAACGTTCAGTCTACAGTGCTTTGTGGGAGACAAAAACACGCACTGGATGAACCGCCCCAACGGCGCCAGTCGTCCTGAGATGTCTGATCCCACCCGTCCCCTAGCTAAAATGACGATCCAATCTAGATGCGTCCGAGTTCACGAGGAACTGTAGCTATGAACCTGAAGTAAGAGATTCACAGGTTTGCGATGGCGACGAGCTGTGGAGGCTTTTGACCATTCATTGTTGGGCCCAGATGAAAGGACAGACGCATGGCATAGCCCTGTGTATGGACAAGGGTCCTTGCACCCATGTTTCCACGTCAGGCAGTTTGGTTCGCTTGGATGGGTCGTGACCGCGGAGAAGGGGAGGTCGTAAGTAAGAAGTGTTGTTGTCATGTTCGAGGTGACGGACGTGGATCCCGAGCTCGTCCGGGCGAGAAATGGTCTTCACCTATGAATTCGAAAGTGACATTCGGACTTGCTGTTTCCTCTATTTCAGCAACGCATACGTCGTCCTTCTAAGATGGCGAACAAGAAAGCATCCTCAGCCCGAGGTAAAGTGTTACATTGGGGTCCTAACGCAGTCGAGAATTCCTCCGACGGACACTGGTGGTCGAACCTTTGGCCGCAATTCATTCCCCAACGGTATCGATAACGTGGCCTGAGACGATTGTATTATTCTCGTTACTCGAACCTCTGACGCAGAGGACGGGGTCGAGAACCGTGTTTGATCCGTAATACAGAACCAAGTAGGCAGATTGCCTTCACTTGCACAGTTTAGCTTACAAGATATCTCGATTTCGCGGAAGATACAGTCCTGAGTTCAGCTGGAAGGCATGTCGAATTGCGCTGCAATATATATCAGTAAATTTATGCGAAGGGAAAGGGAAAAGGAATGACTAGTACCTCCCCTCGGTATAGCGAGCTTTCGAAAACAAACATACGTGTTTCCTCACCTCCGAGAGGTGGTTATGCGTAGCTTTGCGAGGAAGTTGGCTGAGAGAATCTGGATGACTAAAAATTGAGACTGATAAATTACGATGAATATCAGTGGTTGGTAGGCTCAGAAACGCACCTTAGAACGACCTGCGAGACCATCTGCCCACGGCCCATGCCATCCTTTCCTCATCGACACCTCTTCCTCCAGGTCCTACTGCGCCGACAGACGGGATCATCTACTATAGAAAAACGCGGATGTTCGAGCACCAAACCACTAGCGGACACTCAGTTCGGCCAAGACGGTGTCTACATCTGCCCCATGGTCCCTCAACTGGATAGGTATCGTAGCGAGCAGTTGCTGCTCAACTGTAGCGAGTCCTGTCTCCGAGGGTTGGAAGACAGAATTTGCGGGCGTGACCATTCATGATGTTCATCTCGCCTCTGATAGGAAAGAGAATCAAAGCCGACATCATCATGTGTAGCATAGCGGGCGGAAGTGGTTTGAGAGGCAAGCCTGCTACGGGTTGAATACGGAACGCGAATCTGAAAGAACCGAGCGTAAGATCAGAGATGGGACGTTGAGACTGATAAACAGTCACCCACCATTGCATGTACAGAGAAGGTCGGACAAGTGAAGATCCAAGTTAAAGGTGAGCGTCGGTGACAAAGAAAGGAATGTGGCAGTGCTGGTGATCAATTGACTTCTCGTTGATCAAATAGCTTTCTTGCCTTCCCGGCCCCGACTTGTTCAAAGACGATCTGTTTCGCGTCTCTAAGTACTCTGCATCCACTGCTATTCTATGGCAGACCACCCTCTGTGCTGAGAACTCGCGAGATCTCTTTGTCCTACCACTCTGTAAGCCTCAAGCTATAACCTAGACACGTTATTGCAAACCGCTAAACTCCAGTTGTTAGGAACTAAGCACGGACTTGCACAACCGTTTGAATGGCTCTATCAACCTAGTTGCCGAATCTTTGCGCTTCTCCAGGCTTCTCCGTGGGTGAATTTCTGTCGATGCCAACTCGTTTTTAACGACGCGACTACCTTTGCGGCACTGCCCTGTCGTTACCGAGCTACACTTGCATGCGGTCATAATATGAGCCACGGTCGCCTACTTTAAAATATTTCCATCTCTCGAGCTTGAACCAAACGAAGGCCATTAGGATACCGTGACTCTCCATCCTCGCGGTCGGCATGTCTACTCCAATTGCATGGGCGTCTCATAAATACAAAGGGAGGAGTACATAATCACAGCACAACGTGTAAGCCTGAGTACGTCTTCGCTCCTGATATTTGACTTATCTCGATTGCATCTCACCAGAAGACCCCATGTCTCATTTCGTTCGCCCGAGGTCCATAAACCCCTCTGTGTTAAGCTACTCCAACCTTCAAGAAACATCATGCCGCTTCCTGCTTTCCTCCACCATTGTCTCGAGCGCTTCTGCATCGTTCAAGCGGCCTAGGCCCCTATACGTGGCTGCAAGGCTCGATATGCTCTTGAGGGTGTCAGGATGACCGTCTCCGTTCACCCGCTTCAACTTTTCCATCACCTTCACACCGAGCGTCTCCGCGTCCTTCAAATTGCCCTGGTCCCTATATGTGTTGGCAAGATTGGCCATGTTTTCGAGGGTGCGAGGATGGTCTTCTCCAAGTATCCTCTTCATCTTCTCCATCGTCACCACCTGAAGCACCTCTGCATCGTTCCAGCGGCCCTGTTTCCAGTATGTGATCCCCAGGTTTGACATAGTCCTCAGAGTGCTATGATGCTCATCGCCCACCAATAGCTTCCTCTTCTCCAATATCAACACCTCGAGCGCTTCGGCATCCTTTAAGCGGCCCTGTTCCCTGTACGTGGAAGCAAGGTTACTCATGGATATCAGGGTTTCAGGATGGTCATCTCCTACTAGTCGCTTGTTCTTCTCCAATACCACCAACTGAAGCGCCTCCGCATCATCTAAGCGGCCCAGGTTTCTATATGTATAAGCAAGACTTCCCATGGATATAAGGGTATCGGGATGGTCCTCTCCCAGCAACCGCTTCATCTTCTCCATCACCACCACCTGGAGCGCCTCTGCCTCCTTCCAGCGGCCCTGGTACAAGTATGTGTTGGCCAGATTCCTCATGCTCTGGAGGGTGTTAGGATGGTCATCTCCCAGAACCAACTTTCTCCTTTCCACCACTACGAGTAAGAGCGCCTCCGCGTCACTCCAGCGGCCTTGATGCAAGTACGTGATGGCAAGATACCCCATGCTTGTGAGGGTGTCTGGATGGTCATCTCCCAGCACTAACTTTCTCTTTTCCACCACCACAAGTTGGAGCGCCTCAGCCTCACCCCAACAACCCTGCTCCAAGTACGTGCCGGCAAGATAGTCCATACTTGTGAGCGTGTCAGGATGGTCATCCCCCAGCACCCGCTTCCTCTTCTCCATTGCCATCACCTCGAGCGCCTCTATTTCCTTGAAGCGGCCTGCTTCGTGATAGACCGCCGCTATATGTGACCCCACTAATGGATTGATATCCTCCGGCTTAAGTGAGGCCATGGAGTTCGTCGTATGTTTCAACAGCTTGCGTCGGTATTTGTGGTCCTCGTCGGTGCGTGTCAAAGGAAATGATATCGCAATGATAGTGAGAATGAGCTTTTGCATGTCATGTCGGCTTCGCTCTATAGTGGTGCCACTCCAGTGATGTACGAGCGGATGAATACTATATGTGTGATTCTGGTGATCGTGTTCAATGAGGGAGTGTGAGCTCAGGCGCATTACGACCTTCTGGAATGTCCAGGAACTCCAGTCCGAATCTTGTTTCCCCAACTGGTTCAATAAATTAGTCACGTCATCCTGTAACTCCGAATCATCCAGTTGAACTGGAGACAATGCTGCTTTTTCGAACATTTCCTCCGAAATTCCTTCATGGTGCAGCAACGAGCAGATCTGGAGGAACAATCTTGCTGGTGGATCAAGTTTGTCGTAGCTCAGCTTCCATGTTGAATACACAGCTGATTCATACGGATCCTGTCCTTGAGTCTCCTTGTTCTGCAACAAATTGTCGCGTTCACGCCGGTAGAGTCCTTGATACTCGCGTAAAGATGAGTGGCAGTGAATGAAGGCACCAGCTTGAGCGACAGCCAATGCAAAGCAATGAAGCTCCTTCAGGGTGCGTTAGTACGAAATGCGCTGTTGAAGAACACAGCGAAAATAACCACCTTGACAATCGTCTCAGCTAATGCAATATTGTCGTCACTTCTTTTCGCCCGAGCCTGAACCAGAAGCAATGCTCTCGCGTCTTCGATATCCATGTCTTTAACATCTGCATCCGCATCTTCCGCAGTGTAATGACGAAGCTCTCGATTGCGTGTTGTAACGAGAATATTTCCAGAGGAGCATGAAGGAAAGAAGTTCTTCAGCTTCAGGTCAACATTGTCTGCGTTATCAAAGACGAGGAGCCAGTTTCCGTCATTCTGGCTCTCAAGCCAACGTAGGCTCGCATCCACGGTTTGCTTGGCTTTTCCTGGGACAAGAGTCTCGAGATCTGTTTTGATCGTGTCCTCGTTTGTGGCGTCAACGTAGAAGATATCGGAGAAGCTGAAAAAATCAAGTTATTAGTAAATCACATTTTGATTTCATGCGACGGATTGATGTACCGTTTGCCCTTGGATTCTTCAATAAATTTGAATGCAAGTTGACTCTTTCCTGCACCGCCAAGACCATGTAGAACAAAAATCCGCTGGGATGCGCATTCTGTGTCGAAATAGCTGCGCATCTTATCGAGGATGGCTTTTCGGCCTATGAACGATGCCACCGGCGGTGGACAGAGTCTACGTTCTGGGATGTCTTCAATTGATTCCACGAATGGTCTAGGGGACACTGGGGGGAACGGTGAGATACTCTCCAGACTATAAATGAAGTTCTTCCATACCGAGCTGCTGTATCGTAAGTCGTGCTTTCGGCACTGTGATTACCCTTCCTAACAGCACTAGTTTTTCGTCGACCTCCCTCCTCTTCAGATATTGTGCTGTATGAGCTTCCACTTTGCTCAATCTCTCCCATTCGGATAGCTTAATTCCCTGCATCCCTTGCTCAACATTTAGTCGAAAGTATGTCATCGGCAACTGAGCGAAGAGGCGCAGCATGTGTTCGTGCGTATCCTCGCAATCGGTCGCGATAGCCTTCAGTGCATCGACGACATCTATCGGTACGATCTGCTTGAAGAACCCTGGTCTCCTGATGCCAACTGCCTCAACCTGTCCAGTGCCGATGCTCACCAGGCACCCTATAGGACGAGTACTAAATAAGATATTGGCTTCATCGAGCACAACCCAGCTGGGGTTATTGCGACCTACTCCCCCATCGATGAAAGGCTGCGCCCTCCCAATCTCGATACGTTTGAAGAACGTTGGCACTGCAGATGTTGCTCGAGCAGCCTCCCAAATCTTGCATTCAGTATGTGTTTCGTGAGATTCGTAGGACCTGAACAACACTGGAATGTTCATATTGTGCGCGTTCTTGGCGCAAACAAAGCTAAGGAGGATATTTCAGACCCGAATAAAATCAGAGTAGTTGATATACTCACGTGCGACAACCTGCAGACTCATTTTGTTCCAGTAACGGTGTCTCCGAGTCACCGGTTACCTCCCTCACAATAGACTTGATTGCTGCTTCAAGTTTCGTTGCTTTGAACTTTCCGTCTCCTGGCCTTCCCTTCGGATGAGAAAAGACCTGTTTTACAAGGGTGCAATAGTATTTTATTGCCGTGTCTATGTCCATCCGAAGCCGTCCAAGCATTAACGCAACTAGCCTGTAAGGTAAGATTCAGCTCGAGCGTATCATGTTCAGAAGCAAGTAGCCCACCCTCCAGTACTGGTACCACCGATTAAGTCAAAGTGATCACACGGCTTTGGCAGGCGAGTGAGGGGTGGTTGGCCATCCTGCTTCAATTTCTCGTTCTTCTCAACCATTATCTTGTGCATGAGTTCTTTGACGATGAGCAGTTCGGAGAGTCCTCGAATACCGCCGCCGTCTTCTCAGAGGTTACGAGTTAGAGAATATGTTTGTGAGCCAATATTATTAAGATATATACCCAATGAGAGTAGCTTGACAGGTTCCTCTCTATTCGAGGAGTTCATCGTTAAAGTATAGGCGATGGAGGCAGCGTCTTGAAACTCAATGAGAAAAAGCCCTCAACTCGCACATATAAGTGCATTCCACATGGTAGGGTGATCGTTGCCGGAGTTTTCGAACAGCCGTACCTGTTACATCAGATGTATTTGCAAAGGAACTAGCAAGCTTCGTGGGACATAGGATGAGAGATCTCGAAAAGATCAGTTGTGGTCTCGATCATCACGTATTAGTATAATCGCAGAGGCATAGCCCTTCGAAACTTCCGTCCTAGTTCAAGGACCAAGCAAGATTCGAACAAGGTTCAGAAGCAGTACTCCGCACTCACCCCATATCAATCTAGATCCATCAAATCAATATCTCTTTGTCTCCGCCATCAACATTCAAGATTTATACGCATTGTCCAAGCCAAAACTCTACTTCGGCATTGCGGTCGACAGAGATTGGGCCCTCAAGGCGGCTGTCCGCTTAGCGGCTCAATTACTCGAGTAGATGAACGGTTCATGAAAGGAGGAAACATTCGAGGGATTCCGAGTGGTGTTGAGGTGTCTTTGTGTGCTCTTCGTGGTCCATTCATATGGCGATATCGAGTGCGACTGGATAATGCTGGCTTCAGACTCAAGAAGGCCCGAGTCTATTTTCATGACTTCCTGAAGGCCGTACAACCGTTAGACGCGCCAGGACATGCGCCTGTGCGATGGTATTCTAAAACATCAAATCTTCAGGGCTCTTCCAGCGCTCACCAAGGCTTCCCTGGATCCAAATATAGAATCGGTCCGACGATAATCCACTGATCGGGAATACCAATCTGCTTTGAAGGCTCAAAGCTTCATCAAACCTTTGCTGGGTCTAGTTCCGTGTGAAAACCCGTCGTCTATAGGGCTCACTGGGCACGGTCGCAGCCTGTAAGGACCGTGGTGTATTCCTCGGGGTGCAGGTGACAATCGGTGTACAGTAGATAGGCGGATTCTAGGAAGATGCGATCGCTATGATACTAGTACTTATATGAGTCCAACGCACCGTGTCAGCCTGAACAATAGTCAAGTCAACATTACCCACCTCACCCGTACAACGCCAACGTCACAATCCTTCGCCTACTCTGTGGCGACGCTGGAATATGCTCTCTCTGCCTACTCCTTCAAGATGACGGTCCTCCGTTTATTACTTCCGCCAAACATTGGACGTTTCGGTTTGGGTACAGCGGCGAGAGTGATAATATCTCTGAGTATGATGTCGGAATTGCTATGTTTGAGAGCACTGGCTAGATGAGTGCCATAGGGAATGGCGTCGATCGAAACTTGGATTTGACCGAGCCGGCACGATGCCGTGTGATGAGAATTACCTAGTTGGGTGAAGGCGTCATTAGACTCTTTCTCCATCCACAACGATATCGCCAGAACCGCGTTGAATATGCCAACCTGGCGAACTCTTGTGCAAAGACACCAATCATCGAGACCCATCTACCGCTGCCGTCCCGTTCCTCGAAGCTCCTAGGTCCAATGTCCTCTCCAGGAAGTTCCAAACACTCGAGACACTGTCTCTGCTGCATCCTTTGCGTCCGTTAGTCAGGGCCAAGTACTGGCCCTATCGGACTCCTGCTGGTCCGCTTGCATATCGTGTCGGTTGTCTCCTCTGGCTCGCCGTCTCTTCACATTGGCCATGTCCCCCAATTTCCGACACCAATAGCATCCGTGTATGGGCACCACCAGACCTGGGCGAAGCTTGGGCGACCGGCCCGCCGTTGCTGTTGGTACCATTCAAGGTCAACTACCATTGTCCTTGTAAGTGTGTTGCTCGCCGTCGAATCTCTCTTGAATCATGCTGACTGATCACCGCAGACCCCAGAGACGGCAAGAACCCCACCACATCGCATACAATCTACCTCATTCACGACATTGCATATCACTACGGGTTTATACAACGATGTTCAATTTCCTGTTTCTTTACACGAATAAGGGCTCAAAGGAAACGATAACGCATGAACCCAGTAATATAAACGAGGCAAGGTGCATATAATCACCGCCGAAGCCCGTTGCTCTTCTACCCTTTCATCGCTGCCCTTACTTTGTTGGAGACTGGGTCGTACCTTTGGATGTACCGAGAGCACGTGGCATACCCGAGACTTCTGACTTCTGCAACACTGACATTTACCTCCCTTCAGCCCAACATTTTAGTTAAAGAAACGACCCACGCTATCTACCAACCACTACTGAAGGTGGGCGTGACTTTGACAAGCTCGCAAGATGTAAAGCCTGAAGATCTGGGAGGTCGTTGGTCTGAAGTCTTTGCCGACTGGGTAAGCAGTGCTATCTTCACCTTTCTTCTCCGTCCTGCCCTTTCTCACCATCTTTCACAGATGGGCCAATCGAAACGTTTTCTACCGTCTCGGGCTACGCAGTAGGAAGGCGATGGCTCACTAATAACTCGCTAATATCCGTACTCAGTAAATTTGTGAGTGAACGCCTATATGTTCTCGACTTTCGGAGCGGCTGTGCTGACCGGCGGGTGTTCTTGATTATTAGGTTGACTTATACCTTCAAGTACGAGGACTTGAACTGCAGTCGAAAAAGGAGCAAGGTATAGGATTTTCATTAGAAAATCATTCCTGTAGGACTGACGCCCATCTTACGCGTCAGCTTCTGGTCAAATTCGAATGAGTGTCTGCGCTGCTCTGATGAAGATATACGGGTTCTCTATGTCTACATTTACCAACCCGACTAGAAGAAGAAAGTAAAATATTGTCTCTTTACATCACATAGATGTGATTCCCTCATATCCGTCCTTATATTCCCTTCCTCGAATTATATGCGTTATGCGCTTCCGTCTCCTTCACTGTCTTATAAACCCCAATCAACATTCCATGTATTCAGTTTACACGCCCAATCACTACAACTATCTAATATGAAAGAGAAACGAAACGGCAACAATTTATACGAACATTCAAGGCACATACTACAGGACCTATTGTCTCGACGTCCACACAAGGTGGAAAGAAATTCGGTGAGGGACAGTATGGTTGACAATGAAGCACTACGGACACAACGCAGGTCCGATCATCGTCGACGGAAAGTAGACAAGATGGGATGAACACTCTTAAACCGAATCAAGAAACCTAATGGGATATTCCTCAGAAATACGGATTTAAATTAACCTTGTTGAATTATATCTGATCTCGAAGACCGAGAGGGGATCTATTCCATGCATCGATCTTTGAGCAAAGGCCTTGGTGCTAACCCCGATATGACATTGACGATACAATCGGCATGACGGGTTGTCCACCTTCGCGACATTCTAGAGGGCGGACGAGTCCAGCTGAAGGGCCGCATATAAAAGTATACGTAGTATGAAAGAATGCTTCGTATTCGTCGGACGAGAGCTCTATCAAACAAGTATGATTAACGATTAAATATGTTCATTTGTATGAGAGCTACGATATATATGGCCAATGTCGTTGATTCCAGATTGTACCGTTGAAGCATATCGTGCAGTCTGTTGGAATCATCCGATTATACTTGGACATTCCTATTAATTCTAGTATTTAATTTAGCTTACAAATACTTGACTCGATATGAAGTAGTATATTGTAGATTATTCTAGTTACACTTCTTGTACATATAAAAGCTCGATGGAACGACGAGCAATATTCATTCGTCTTATCTAAATTTGGATCACATCTAAACAACACAGTCAAGCACTATCAGAGGGAGTTGCCGATGTTCACCATCACCAGCGATCTGGAAGTGCATAGACTACAATGTACAGCCGCTAGACATTCAGAAATCAGAGAAAACCATATAAGAAGTCCGATGGCCACATACTGATAACCAGATGATTAAGCGAAAGCAGTGTTGACCAGCCTATACTGCCACTTTAATACATCAATCTACTGTAACTACAGTAAAGTAGTAATGCAAAAATGACTGTAATCATAGTGCACTCAGTTGCATCACTTGCAGAGCAAGTTGTAATGCAATCCCAGCGTAAACAAGTTGTGAATGGTTCAGCTTGATTGTCAGCCCATGTGGCCTATCATCTATCGATACATGCCACAGACGAGCTGGTAAATGTCTGCTGAATTTAAACAATAAAAAATCATCCTGAATGCCACCTGGCATGAAAGCCCTCTGAGAGTGGGCCAATCTGGTTTGGAAGCTATTAAAATGTGTCTAGTATCTCAAAATGTCAAAGATTTATGCCAAACATATCAAAAGATTATTTTTGGCATTGATTGACCCAATCAGATATCAGATAGCAGTACACTGAATTCCATTACCAAAACATGTATTTTCATATTTCATTGTGGTGCATAGCTGGGCTCAGTAGCAAAGTATACAAGATGGAAGCTGTACTCTCATTTAAAAAATCATAGCCATTGGAGAATGTGGATGGTGGTAGTTGTGCACATTTCAACATGTGTTCTGTAATTAGAATGTGCAGTCAAGTCCATAATAAAGTTGTAGGTGCTTACCAGCTCATTTTGTCTCAGGCATGCCCAAGCATGTGTAGACACTGGGCCTTACCATCAGGTAGATGATGTATTTAATTACCTTTCTTTCTATTTTCAATAGATGTGCAGGCGCGGTCAATTTAATTATCCAGGGTGGCGAAATGTGCATACCCATTGTCATTTCCAAGATTGAGAGGCAACCCATGTCATTTTATAGGTACTGCTGCCTTTCAGGTCTCATAGATATTATAACAGGTACAAAAGGTTCAAATTTTGGCTGTTCTTGCACTTGTATCAGATTCACATTACTAAATTCCAAGGATGGACAAATTTAAGCACCTGTTATGATGTCAGTGGAATGTTGCCAAATGTGGTCAATCCCCTTTGTCTCACTTGTGGCCTCTCCTAAACCAGATGTGTAAATGTGTTTCTAATACATCTTTCCGTTACATTCTAAATGCTAGTAACATCTGAGTCACCCAGGCATACCACAAAAAATTGAGAGAAATCGAGCTAATATTTTCAAGCGCCTGTCAGGCAGGATTTGATGTGTGTCTGTCGGAGTGCAGCCCGAGAATATTTCGCGCCTGTGATCATATGTGTACTACCCACCACAAGCAAATTATATGTTTTGGAGAATGGAAATAGGATTAAGACATATCAAGCTGGCTCTATGCTGTAACGATCAAGACAATAGACTTGGGTTGAGAGACACTGTCTATAGTCAGAGGGGTCGGATCTGGCCTTTATCTTAATAAACAGAATGCCTCAGACGAGGTATTGTCTGTGTTATAGTAGATAGAAGATTTGCAAGTTAAGAACTAGCTAAAGAACACATTTAACTATCTACCGTATTTATAGTAAAAGTATTGGTCTGTGCACTGGTAATAGACAAGTCACTAATAGTCCATATGAGTTGAGCATAATGGTGATGAGACAGCCATCAAATAGTGTATATTTTTGGCATTTCATAAAAGGTCTACTACTGGTACATTACCTGGGCAGTAGTACAGCCGCGATAACGTTCAGATAAAACCAAAGACAATAAAAGACCTACGTGTATTATACACTATGTTTACGACTGGTATAACACAGTACCACGGAACGCGTAGTACACAGTACCATGGGCGCCTCGTTGAGCTATAAATAGACATACCACGACGAAACTGAACTCACTCGGAAAAACATACCACAGGATAATTAAACGCCCATGCCACAGGACAACCCAACACGCGCACTTATCATGCAAACGTCATTGACAAAGCCTAGAACCATACACGTGACTACCGGCACTACGAGCCGCGGTTGCTCCTTGACAGCCCTTGGCATCACCACAGAGATAAAAATAGACACACGCTTATCCATGATCTGCACGCCGTGCTAAGATGCACTACTAAACCAAATGATACAATTGGCCACGGATGTGACTACCCGTTGGACCGCGCGTCTCGAACACCCGATAATATGCCGAGGAAGCTGGGCTCGAGAAACTGAGTCAGTGATCCATAAGCTACCAATAGATAAGATAACATATGAGCAGACTCAATGGCAACAAGACCATGCACGGGTGCAGTAAGCCAATCCAGGCGTCCACGGAATGACGTCGTGCTGTGCCCAGTCGTGTTTTACTTGCACCCTTATAGAAAGAGACTTATGCGGATAAAAAGCTAAGAATCTTGGATGATAAGTTGGTGAGACAGTACAAATCCTTGGGTCCATGGACTCGCATGGCCAAGGTAAACTCAACGTAGCATATGGTTGTTTGTAATAATAAAAGTACCGCGTCTGAGTAGTATAAAAAGCCATGTAAATCTAGTAGAAGGATAAGCAAGTAGTACCCCTCGAATTGACATTTTCACAAGTCCACGGACAAGTGTTTATTAAAGCGAGAAGCTTGACTTCGTGTGATAACAACGAGTTGTGATTGATAAAATATAAAAGACTTGATATTTGATTTATAATGAAAGAGTGAAACCTCGAAATAACGACCCAGAGTACAAAGAGTAGCCTCTGTGGCTCTCTAACACGTCTAAGTGACATAGTCTAAGTGACAAATTGCGGGCCTAAGTGGCAGTCTAAGTGACGACGCAAGCCTCAGTGGCACCAGTCTAAGTGACAAATTGTTTGAGCCTTAGTGGCATACACGTCTTAGTGACTTCAGTTCATTCTGTGGAATCGTCTTAGTGACAAAATTAAAAAGAATAAGCCTTGCTGTTTTATTAAGAAACAAATCCTAGTATTAAAATCATACAAAAACCTATTGAAAGAGCATCCGCGGTATACAGAAATCTAGCGGCACTGGTTAATTTGTTAGTTGGCAACACTCTCCCCTCTGACTAGAAGTAGAATTAAATTGATTAGGTATTGCAAAAGAGAAGCACTGTGGTTAGAACGTGTTCCCGCGGGCATACCTATTTCTAGTCCATCTCATAGCAAGTACTTCAATGGGAGGCGAGAGAGAGAGTAAGTCACTAGTAGTTGTAATATGAGTCAATGATAAGGAGAAAAGGTGAGCGCAGCCACACACATGACTAGGTCACGTGGTAGAGGAGTGTTGTAGTCCAAGTAAAGAATGAAAATTGTAACATATGCTGCCACGCTGCTCAAATTTGAACCGCCTGGTCAATGTGTTACGAGCTTCAGTTGAGCCAGATATAAATAGATCACTCTTGAACCATACATGGTTGTCTCAAGTATTGCATTACTAGCTTCAGCTAGTAAAGGGTAAGGCTCACTGAGGCAACTGTGGTTACAGTCATTCTTGCATTACTGATTGTCTGTAACTACAGTATATATTGCATTACTCTGCCAGAGTGAGGTGTGTTGGCAGCGCCTGTGGCAGACATGGCTGACACAAGCCATGACAATGTGATCATCCACATGGATAACCACTAGCCACAACTGTGTCCATGTCATTCCTACAACGAAGGGATCGGACCGCCTACGACAATCAGTGCAACCACACGTGGGTCATGCACTCAGCACTAACTTGACACCATTGCAGACATTGCTCATGACTCATGGCCTCCAAAAATTCACTGAGAACATAGAATACATTATCTTATCATATAATCACTTAGACTTAAAGAATATGCCTTGTTCTATTGTTGCAGCAGTGTTTTGTGTTTGGTTCGCCATAGTCATTTACCATAAAGGGTAAAACCATGGACACAACGACCCATGGATAGACACAAAGTGTGGTGTTTGTGTTCATCCAGGTGTCCATCCACTGGCACTGGCAACCACTACGCATGGGGCTCAATATCTACGTCCACCTATCATAAATTTATGTAATAGGATACAGCTAAATATTTTCTTGATACTGATGGCAGAATATTGAGCAAGTTTGGAGAAAGTATAGAGCTTTTCTTTCATACTCACTTTGTAATCATTTCCTGAACAAAGAAATCTCACAAAAGGTCTTTCGTTGCTATCGCCAGATATCAAAGAAGCCATTAGCTGAATCGGTTACATAGTTGCTCAATACTTAGCCTTAGGTATTGAGCACTGCGCCTGGTGAACACTGGGCGAAAGCATTGTAGTCGGTCTCAACCACAATACAGCCGAGGGTCTTCAATTGGTGTTGAATTCCAGTCTGTCGCCAGAGTCTAAGCCTCGCCAACCAAGCCCTCAGAGCCACTGAAGCGTCAATCCAAGTCAATGCCAAGCTTGCCAGGAGGGACGCCAGGTCCTCAGCTTCGTGACATTCTTGTAGCTTCAAACACAAACTATGAGGTTTTCGGTTCCTGCTGGGTCAGTTTGTAGATTGATGAACCAGGTTCAATGGCAATGGCAATTGTGCAGATGTAGGATCGAGGAGAGCTTAGATTCACCCATCACAGCTCGAGACAGGGAAGGAACGGCCCTGTTTACTGACACAGGTGATGTAGATCGACATGGGGCAGGTAGAGCGGTGGAGTCACCTCGAAGGACGAAACAGCGAAGGTAGCGATCCTATTAGACCATGCGACGACTGCTAGATTGCGTCTGAACGAATATATGAGCAAGAGGTGCATTTAAAGGTTAAGTAACTATAGGAACACACCAAAATGCTTGGTTCACCCGTGACCCGAATTCTCCTAAACTTATTATTGCCATTCCTTCACTTTCTGATGCAGCGACCAACAATATTGTCTGACACCGTGAACGTGATATTGAAAACACCAGCCAGTAGGAGAGTTGTCCTAACATCGAGACCACATCAGCTATAGGTCATCTTGATCATCAATTCGATGGCTATTTCAGTAGGCGTTTTTAGCTTGCCGAAATTGACTTGGTTGTTTATGTGCTCAGCTCGTCGAGGAGCCACCGGCGTAAGTGCTGATAAATTTCGACCTTTTCATCGAGTACGCCGGGTTGGAGGTGAGAACAATAGACGAGAGACCGTGGACAAGGCCAGAGGAGAGGTGCGCGAAGGTGGACATTTCGACCTTCAGGCGTGTCGTATAGAGCGATGGATCAGATATAGGCCACCATATCGAGTGGAGTTGAGGGGGAATCCGGCGTCAGAACGTTGAAGTTGCATGAAGGCAGACTCTTGGTGAGTGTACTTTCCCACAAGAACAAGAACGTCGTATTTCGCAAGATGCGCGAAATTTCGGAGTGATCACTTCATAGTAGGCCAAAAGAAGGGAACAACCTGAGGTGCAAGAAACTCGACATACTGCAAGGCAAAAATGATTAGTAGGTAGGCCCTTAATGGAAAATGAAACCAGGCACTGGACAAAATAAAACTCCAATCACTTCAAAATTGTCTCAGACGGCACTAGCAACCTCAGATATCTGATCCCACCACCCGTCTACTGGTTCTCGAACGGCCATCCAGTCCAGATAGGTCCGAGTTCAGGAGGAACTGCAAGCTAAGGGCCTGGAGTAAGAATTCGTAGGTCCGCGATGGTGACGAGCAGTGGACGTTCTTTGCCGTTGGTTATTGGGCCAAGATGAAGGGCAGGCACTGAGGCGCGTCTGGTATGGCCCTCGGTATAGACAGGCGTCCTTTCACCCATATTTCCACGTCAGGCGGTTTAGTTCGCTTGGATGGGTCGTGGGCGTGAAGAAGGGGAGATTATAGGTGGGAAGTGAGCCGGAGATTCATACATGGGTTCGGTCACGTTCGAGTAGGAGTCAACGAGAGGGTTGACGGACTTGATGCTCCTTCCATTTCAGCAGCACAGATGATGTCCGACTGAGGCGGACAGCGAGCAGAGGTAGTCGCAGAGCAAGGGATGTGAAATAGAGGTAAAACGGTACGTTGAGGTCTTGATGTGATCGAGGGTTGCCCCGGCGCATACATGGTCGAACCTTTTACCACTATTTATCCGCGTTGTCGATAAGGTGGCCTGAGATGGTTTCATCCTTTTCATGACTCGATCCGACGCAGAGGGCGTGTGGAGAACTGGATTACTGCTCCCTCAAGTTCGTAGTACAAAGTCACGTATCATATTGCCTTCGCTTTCGCAGCATAGGATGCCGCAGGAATCTTGGTTTTCGCGGAGAATAGAACCTCCCGTGGATCGCTCTGCAATATATACATGTGTATTAGTACAGGCATGTGATGGAATGATAAATGGCCGGTACCTCCTCTCGGCACAGCGAGCTTTCGGTATCTCGTATATGCCTGGTTGCTAGCATCCGGGAGATGGATATACACGGCCTTGCGAAGTATAGGCTGAGAGAGCAGGTGGGATCTGGACGGTCGAAAATCAAGACTATTATAAGCATGATGACAATTGAGCTCGATTGAGTAGGGTGAAATCGTACATTGTATTGGCCTGGCCACCACTCTTACTCTCTTTTAATTGTCGGCATTTCTCCTTTCCATTCCTAATACACCGAAAGACGGCATCGTCTACCGTAGAAAACCACGGACGGACGGGTACAAGAAACCACCAGCGAACACTGGAATTACTTCAGCACGCCCGCCCCATGGTTCATCGACCACGAATCGGATAGGTATCGTCGCTGCTCAGCTGCATTATTCGTTGCAGTCGCAGCGAGTCCCATCTCCGATGGTTGCAAGACCGACTTTGTGGGCACGACCGTTCACGAGGCACGACCGTTCACGATGCTCGTCTCGTCTCTGATGGAGCAAGAGTCAACACAGCGGGTGGAGGGAAGGTGATTTGAGTATGAGAGACAAGCCACTACAGGTCGAATATGGGACACAGATCTGAAAGAGAACCGAACGCAAGCTATAAGATATGGGATAAATCCAAGTTGAAGGTAAGTGTAGGTGGCAAAGAAAGGTGTTCATCGACGTCGCCTGTATTGCTCCGGTGATCCGAAAGTTCCCGTTGGTCGATCGGCTTTCTTGCTTTCTTCTCCCAACTTGCTCAAGACTGATCTGTTTCGTGTCTCCACTCTGCACCCACTGCTCCTTCTCTGGCAGACCATCCTCTGTGCTGAGAACTCGCGAGACCTCTTCGGCGTGCCACTCTGCAAGCCCGAGGCCATAACCCGCAAACCGCTGAACTACAAGTTTCTAGGAACTAGGCATACAGACCTTAAGCACAACCATTTGAATGGCTCTACTTATCAACCTAGCTGACGAATTTTTTGCGCCTCTCTGTGGTAAATTTCTGTGATACCAACTCGTTTCCAACGATGCGACTATCCTCACGATACTACCCAATCATTACCCAGCTACTCTTTCGTATACGGTCGTAATTATTGTTCACTCAATGAATGAGCCACTGTCTGCTAACGTGTGGTCTTTCACAAATGGTCGCCTGCTTCTGAATCTTTTCACCTCTACGCGCTCGAGCCAGACACAAGCCATTTGGATACCGTGGTCCCCATCCTCGCGGTTGGCACGTCTACTTCAATCACATAAGTGTCCTACAAATACGCAGTGAGAAGTGCATTATCATGTAAGCCTCAGTACGTCTTTGCTCGTGGTACTTAGCTACTCTCGATGACATCTAACCAGACGACCCCATACCTGATTTCGTTCGTCCAAGGTCCGCTCCCCTGCATTTCATAACAAGCCTTGCCAGCCTCAAAAATCTTCAAGGCGCTTCCTATGTTTCTCCACCATCGCCTCGAGCACCTCCGCATCGTCCAGGCGGCCCAGGTCCCTATACGTGACGGCAAGGCTCGACATGCTCTTGAGGGTGTCGGGATGCCCATCTCCTAGCACTCGCTTCATCCTTTCAATCATGTCCGCACCTAGCACCTCTGCGTCTTTCAAGCGACCCTGGTCTCTATAGGTGTTGACAAGATTTGCCATGTTTTCGAGGGTGTAAGGATGGTCATCTCCGAGCACCTGCTTTGTCTTCTTCATGGTCACCACCTGAAGCATCTCTGCGTCGTTCCAGCGGCCCTGCTTCCAGTAAATGATCGCTAGGCGCGACATAGCTCTCAGAGTGCGAGGATGATTATGACCAAGAACTTGCTTGCTCTTCTCCAATACCAACACCTCAAGCGCTTCCGCATCCCCTAAGCGGCCCTGCTCCCTGCACGTAGAAGGAAGGTTACCCGTGTATATTAGGGTCTGAGGATGGTCATCTCCTAACAGCCGCTTGCTCTTCTCCAATACCACCAACTCAAGCGCCTCTGCATCTTCTAAGCGGCCCCGGTTTCTATATGTATAGGCAAGATTCCCCATGCTCCAGAGTGTGTCAGGATGATCATCTCCCAGCAAACGCCTCATCTTCTCCATCGCCACCAGCTGGAGCCCCTCTGCCTCCTTCCAGCGGCCCTGATACAAGTACGTTGTAGCAAGATTCGCCATGCTCGTGAGGGTGTCAGGATGGTCATCTCCCAGCACCAACTTTCTCTTTTCCAACACCACGAGGTGGAGCGCCTCTGCGTCACTCCAGCGACCCTGGCACCAGTACGTGCTGGCAAGATTCCCCATGCCCTCGAGGGTATCAGGGTGGTCATCTCCTAGCACCAACTTTCTCTTTTCCAGTGCCACAAGGTAGAGCGCCTCCGCCTCATCCCAGCGACCCTGCTGCCTGTACGTACCGGCAAGAGAATCCATACTTGTGAGGGTGTCAGGATGGTCATCTCCTAGCACCCGCTTCCTCTTCTCCATCACCATCAGCTCGAGCGCCTCCGCGTACTTCAAGCGACCATTTTCGAAATAGATCTGTGCTATATGCACCCCAATTAATGGATTGATATCCTCCGGCTGAAGTGAGGTTATCGAGTCGGTCATATGCTTCAACAGTTTGCGTCGATACTTGTAGTCTTCATTGGTGTATGTCAAAGAAAAGGATAGCCCAATGATAGTGAGAATGACCTTTTGCACATCATGTCGGTTTCGTTCTATAGTGGTGCCGCTCCAGTGCTGTACCAGTGGATGAACGCCGTAAGTTTGATTCTGGTGGTCATATTCAATGAGGGAATGTGAACCGAGGTGCATTATGACCTTCTGGAAAGTCCAGGAGCTCCAACCCGAATGCTGTTTCCCCAGCTGGTCCAACAGCTTTGTCACCTTATCCTGCAGTTCAGAATCCTCCAGATTTAACTGAGACAACGCCGCTTTTTTAAACATTTCCTCCGAAATTCCTTCGTGATGTAGGAAGGAGCAGATTTGGAGGAAAGTCCTTGCTGGTCCGTCCAGTTTGTCATAGCTCAGTCTCCATGTCGAATAGACGGCTAATTGGTACGGATCCTGTCCTTGAGTCTCCTCGTTCTGTAGCAATTTGTCGCGTTCATGTCGGTAGAGTTCTCGATACTCGCGTAAAGATGAGTGGCAGTGAATGAAGGCACCGGCTTGGGCGACAGCCAACGCAAAGCAATGGAGCTCCTTCAGGGTGTGTTAGTAGAAATCCTTTATTGAGAAGACAGTGAAATTAACTACCTTGACGATTGCCTCTGCTAATGCGATATCTTCGTCGCTTCTTTTCGCCCGAGCCTGAACCAAAAGCAATTTTTTTGCGTCTTCTAGATCCATGCCTTTAACATCCGCATCCGCATGTTCCGCAGTGTAGTGGCGAAGCTCTCGGTTGCGCGTTGTAATGAGAACATTGCCAGAGGAGCAGGAGGGAAAGTATTTCTTCAGCCGCAAGTCGACATTGTCAGCGTTGTCGAAGACGAGGAGCCAGTTCCGATCAGCCTGGCTCGCAAGCCACCGCAGACTCGCATCCACGCTTTGCTTTGCTTTTCCAGGGACAACGTTCTCAAGATCCGCTTGAATGGTCTCCTCATTTGTAGCGTCAACGTAGAATATATCGGAGAAACTAGAAAAATGACACTAGTAAACAACAGTTTGATTTTTATCCAACCAATTGATATACCGTTTGCCTTTTGATTCTTCAATAAATTTGAACGCAAGTTGGCTCTTTCCTGCACCGCCAAGGCCATGCAGCACAAAAATCCGCTGCGATGCGCTCTCCGCGTCGAAATACGTGCGCATCTTATCGAGGATGTCTTTTCGACCTAGAAAAGAGGCCACCGGCGGCGGACAGAGCTTGCGTTCTGGGATGTCTTCAATTGATTCCGGTGGCCGAGGGGAAACTGGGGCAACAATGAGACATTTTCCAGACTACAAAGACGTTATATCGTACGTACCGAGTTGTTCGATCGTAAGTCGTGCTTTCGGCATTGTAATTATCCTTCCTAAAAGCGTCAGCTTTTCGTCAACCTCCTTCCTTCTCAAATATTGTGCTGTATGAGCCTCCACTTTACTCAATCTCTCCCATTCGGACAGCTTCATTCCCTGCATACCCTGTTCCACATTCAGACGAAAGTATGTCATTGGTAATTGTGCGAAGAGGCGCATCATGCGTTCGTGCGTATCCTCACAATCGGTCGCGATCGCACTCAGAGCATCGTCAACGTCTGTCGGTACGATCTGCTGGAAGAACCCAGGTCTCCTGATGCCAACTGCCTCAACCTGGCCAGTGCCAATGCTCACCAGGCACCCGATTGGACGAGCGCCGAATAGGATGTTGGCTTCATCAAGCACAACCCAGCTGGGGTTATTGCGGCCTACTCCTCCATCAATGAAAGGCTGCGCCCTTCCAATCTCGATGCGTTTGAAGAATGTCGGCGCGGCTGATGTCGCTCGAGCGGCCTCCCAAATCTTGCATTCGGGATGTGTTTCGTGAGATTCATAGGTCCTGAATAGCATAGGAATGTTCATGTTGTGTGCGTTCTTGGCGCAGACAAAGCTAAAGAAAATATGTAAGCCAATAATATATACTAGGGTAGCTTATACACTCACGTTCGACAACCTGTAGACTCATTTTGTTCCAATAAAGGTGATTCCGAGTCACCAGTTACCTCCCTCACTATGGACTTGATTGCTGCTTCAAGTTTCGTCGCTTTAAACTTTCCGTCCCCAGGTCTTCCCTTTGGATGAGAAAAGACGTGTTTCACCAGGACATCATAGTGTCTTATTGCGGTGTCTACATCCATCTGAAGCCGTCCAAGCATTAACGCGACTATCCTGTAGTGTAAAAATTAGCTGTGGTACATTAGGTTTAGACGCAAGTGGCCCACCCTCCGGTGCTGGTACCACCGATTAAATCGAAGTTGTCACACGGCTTGGGTAAGCGAGTGAGGAGCGGTTGGCCATCCTGCTTCAATTTCTTGTTCTTGTCAACCATTATCTTGTGCATGAGTTCTTTGACAATGAGTAGCTCGGAGAGTCCACGAATGCCGCCACCGTCTGCTCAGAGGTTACACATTAGAAATTATAACCGGTGGTCAAATCACTAAGTCTTTACCCAACGCAAGCAGCTTGACAGGTTTCTCGTTGGAGGAGCTCATCGTTAGAGTAGACTTGATGGGACAAAGCCTTCAAACTTGTCCACAGAGGTACATTCCACATGGTAAGCTTATCCTCGCCAGTGTCCTAGCACAGCCGTATTTCTTACAGACATATTTGCGCACAATCCAGTTAAGCTTCGTGAGACACAGGACTCGGGAGATGACACGAAGCCGAGCCGCGCTCGTGATTATCAATAGTAGTTAGGCACGCAGACGCCTTAAGCATAGACAGTTGTTCCATCCGAGTTCAAAAAGCACGTAAGGTTTGTGAGAGGTTCAGAACTTCAAGAAAGGGCTAGAGATGAGTTGCAGCAGCCATGACAGATAATTTGTTTTCCAAACGGAGATGATGGTCAAAAGCAACCTCGAGGCAATTCCGTGATTTGCCGTCTTATACTCGAGTAATACTATCAATAGACCAGGGTTTCTCGTCAACCACCTCCGTGCTCGCCCCGCATCGTCTCATATCAGTCTAAATTGCGTACTCTGGAACTCACGGAGAACCACATGTCCTATTTTCTCGCTGTCAACATTCGAGATCTCGTATGCACGTTCCAACTTAAGATTCTGCTTCGGTGTTGCATGTGTGGCAGTCGTTAAAGTTTGGACCTCGGCGACGAACACGGAACGGGGAAGCATTTGAGAGGTACTTGTATTACAAAAGCATCTATGTTTTTTCTCGCTGTCTATTCATATGACGATATCAGGTGCCTCTAGAAAACCGAATCTTCGAAATCCGTCTACCACCCCTAGATCTAAACGTCAACCCGCCAACTCTATGGCGCACCTTTCCGTCCGAACTCTCAAGAGATAGCACAACATCCCTACTCAAACATGCTTGCCCTCCCATCTGTCTGTCATCCACTCCTTGCGTTCAGTATCGTCTTCCGCTTCTCTGATCTTCGTCCCTGTCAGACCATCTGCGCTACCAAGGACTATGAACCGCTGGTACCCTGCCCACTCGTTGCGGGACGTAAAACTCAGCCGGGTTGAAGCCTTCCGCTCGGTATCTACCCACTAGAAAATGTAGGCTTCAATCACCAAGTCAGATGCCTCCTAACTGGTCCACTCCACAACCAATTCTTCGTCCAACTGGCAAGCCAACTCCCGCAACCATTCTAAATGTTGAGGTTTACTTATATCCCCTCAATGACCGTGGGCTTGCCTACTTCGCCATCTCGTCTCCATTCATTTCGCATATCATGATGCTGGTATCCTGTGACTGGCCCCTCTTTCGTATCTACCTAGACTTTCAACACTGGATATCCACAACCTCGCTATATGGACTATGCACATCGTCCTGCACAAAGCTTGTGCAGCCGGCTCGTTGGCGGTTGCTGTTATTAACAGCCAACGTCAGGCCTTATTCGCTTCTGTAAGTGTGCGACTCTGCTATTGGCTTTTTGCCCACATCTAACCTCCTTACCACAGACACTAGATACCAAGTACAGCCAGAACCACGACTCAACATATACGAACACGTTTAGGCGACCAACCTCACCCACCACTTCGCATACCGCTACGTATTCGCGAATTTTTCCAGTCCCACGACTTCAAAGAAGGCGAGAAAGGAATCGATCGTGTTCAACACTCTGGCGAACCAGCTTATCCGCATCCAGGGCAGTGTCAACCTCAAAACAGAGCGCTCAAAAAATGCGCTAGGTTCGGCCAATCGTATAAGATTACCCACCTCGAGGCGATGTTGTTCGGGAACTGCATTCAGTAGTCATCATTACAATTGCGTTCGAACTTCGGAATTGAATTAAACTCTATGAACCCACCCACCGACTTCGGATCTGCGAGTGGTGTCTATTGACTTACCTAAATGCTCGATACTAGCATTAGTCATCGCTGCCATCTTCTGACCCTCCAACGGCCGTATTTTCAGGAGGCGCTGCTTTGACCTCACACCATTGCCCGGATCCAACAGTCTCCTCCGTCGCATCGCCTACAGCCTCAAGGCCTCATGACTTACCATAGGTCTTGCCCACTCCTAAATCAGAGATGGTTATCTCTCACTTCACTCATAGACGTTGGTCAGTGAAGATTTAAACCATCATCGAATTTCACCACAGGCGCATCGATATCACTGCTGGTGATGCTCATCGACGCCTCAGTGGTACCGCTATGCTACTGCTCTCGATTTGAGGATAGAAATTGGGTCAGCGTATTCAGAGGTCTTATCACTCTCGCCATTAATTGTGTTGGTCAAATAACGGGTGAGGGCTGTGACTATGGCACCACGTGGTGGTCTCGTACTAGGACGAACATACTGATTGTCGTTCGATTCTATAGACCTTCTTGACTCATTTTCTCTAACCGTGCATATCCACACCTCGTAAAAATTTCTTCCTCAATTGCTGGCTGAACCAGGGGGAAAGATACGGTCGTATCAAGATGGTCATTTCCACAATGCCCGAGGATGCTTTCTTTTTTTGAGAGCAGATCGTGATTGTCGTACATGCGGTGCAATGCCATCCCGTTCACCAAAACTGAATCATTCTCGAGAAGCTCGGAAGTAAGACTCTCTGAAAGGAGGCCATAAATGGTGCAATGGTGATTCGGGTATCGTCGCATAGTACTCAGGAAATCCTTCTTGACTTGTCAATCAGCGCTCGCGGTGCTTTTAGTGTTATGGAGTATGCAGAGTGGAGGGTAATTTTACAGCTGGAAGAAAGGAGAGGCGACGTATTTATATGCCAATGTTTAGCAGTACTCTGTACTAGCATTCCAAACAAGACTCGCGCTGTTTTATGTAGAGAGGAATCTGAGTTGAATAAAACTCTCGTAGCTCACTTTATTTATGCAATGACAATGTGCATATCTATGAACCCTGAAGGCTTTGCATAGAATCACATACGAGTTGCGTGGGCAGCTTAATATTTTTTCGCGAGATGTGTCGCACTGAGAATTTCCGTTAACAAGCCATATTGGCATCGAAAGGCTGGAACCTGTGATATGGGCCTTGAACGGCGAAAGATCTGACTGACCATGTGCTCACAACAAATCGAGATGGGCGCTAATCACAGCTACCATGCCGAGCACAGCCCCAGCGAGGAGTGACTCGTGTGAATTCGGCATAGTGCTGTGTGATGAGAATTACCGGGCTCTTTCCCTGCCTTGATTGAACATCAGCTGCATGTGTATTTCCATCCTGTCCTTACTTGCCCAATCATTGCATCCGTATCGACGTCATAACCCTCGCGTCAACTCTGCTGTACCCCGCGTCTCTGATCATCGTTCCTGTTGAAACATCAGAACCGTCGCCACCCGTCACAGGAGGTTGGATCCCATAGAACCCCGTGGACATGGCGTGATGTCAGGTATGTTCTTGTCCACTCCTCAGGAGAGCTTCAGGCTGAAGGTGTCGTCTGTCACTTGGACGATTTCAAGATGGTGTCTTTCCGTCCTTTAGTCCGGTGCCAACCCAACTACTGGCCCTATTGGACTCCTGCTGGTCTGCTTCCATATCGTGTCGGTTCTCTCCTCTGGCTTGCTGTCTCTTTACATTGGCCATGTCCCCCAACTTCCGACACCAATAGCATCCGTGTGTGTGCACCACCAGACCTGGGCGAAGCTTGGGCGATCGGCTCGTTCATAGTTGCCGTTGCTGTTGGTGCCAGTCAACGTCAACTACCATTGTCCCTGTAGGTATGTTACTCGCCATCGAATCTCTCTTGAATCATGCTGAATGACCACCATGGACCCCAGAGACGACAAGAACCCCACCACATCATATACAATCTACCTCATTCACGACATCACATATCACTATGGATTTACACGACGGCATTCTGTTTCCAGTTACTTTACACAAACAAGGGCTTAAAGGAAACGATAACGCATAAACCCAGTAATATAAACGAGGCAGGATGCATATAATGCCCACCGAAGAACGTCATTCTCTACCTTCCATCACAACCCCTAATTTTCTGGAGACTACGTGCCTTTGGACGCATCGAGAGTAAGTGGCATACTTGAGACTTCTGCCTTCTGGAATGCTGAAATTTACCTCCCTTCAGCCCAACGTTTAGTTCACAATACGACCCACGGTACCTACCGCTGACCAATTACTGAAATGTTGGGGTAACTGTGACATGCTCGCAGGACGTAAGGCCTGAAGGTCTGGGGGTCATTGCTTTGAAGTCTTCGCCGACTGGTAAGCAGTGCTTCCTTTACCTTTCTTCTCCGTCCTGCCCTTTCTCACCATCTTTCACAGATGGGCAATTGAAACGTTTTCTACTGTCTCGGGCTACGCAGTAGCAAGGCGATGGCTCACTAATAATTCGCTAATATCCGTGCTCAGTGAATCTGTGAGTGAACGCCTATATGCTCTCGACTTTCAGAGCAGTGGTGCTGACCGTCAGGTGTTCTTGATTGTTAGGTTGACTTATACCTTCAAGTATGAGGACTTAAACTGTAGTCGGAAATGGAGCAGGGTATAGGATTTTCATTAGAACATCATTCCCGTATGAGTGACACCCGTCTTCTGGTCAGATTTTAACGAACATCTACGTTGCTCGGGTGAAGATATACGGGTTCTCCATGGCTGCATTTACCAACCTGGCCAGAAGAAGAAAGTCAAATATTGTCTCTTTACATCTCATAGACGTGATTCCCTCATATCGACCCTTATATTCCCTTCCTCAAATTATATGTGTTGTGCCCTTCCATCTCCTTCACGGTCTTATAGACACAATTAATATTCCATGTGTTCATCTGACACGTCCATTTACTACGACTATCTATTATAGAGGGGCAGTGATAATGACGGAACTCAAGAGAAACAAAACGACAACAATGTATATGACTGTTCAAAGCACATACTACGAGATCTATCGTCTCGACGCCCGCACAATGGGGAAAAAAATTTGGAGAGGACGTTATGGTTGACAGTAGAGCACTACGGATACATGGAGGTCCGATCAGCGTTGACTGTGCTGGGAAAGTGGACAATACGGGATGAGCATTGTTAAGCCGAATCAAGAAAGAGAATGAGACAAATCCCATCCATTCCTCAGAATGCAGATTCACAGGAACACTTGTTGAATCATATCTGATCTCGAAGAACGAGAGGGGATCTAGTCCATGCATCGATCTTTGAGAGCATATCGTACCAGCAACCTTGGCAATGAGAATTGCTGTACTGTTCGCCATTGCCAGGGATCCAGAAGTGCATAGACGACGATGTACAGCTGCTAGACATTCTAAAAATCAGAGAATATCATATAAGAAGTCTGATGGCCACATACTGATAACCAGATGGTTAGGCGAAAGCATTGTAGTCGGTCTCAACCACAATATAGCTGAGGGTCTTCAATTAGCATTGAATTCCAGTCTGTCGCCAGAGTCTAAGCCTCGCCAACCAAGCCCTCAGAGCCACTGAAGCGTCAATCCAAGTCAATGTCAGCTCGCCATGACGGACGCCAGGTCCTCAGCTTCGTGACGCTCGTAGCTTTAAACATGAACTATGAGGTTTTCGGTTCCTGCTGGGTCAGTTTGTAGACTGATGAGCCAGGTTTGGTGGCAATGTCAGAAACTTGCGAAATGCCATATCAGGGAGGCCCCTGATAAGGGTCTTTTTTCCTCTTTTTTCGCCTGATGAGTGCTTTTTTTGCCTGATGAACACTCTTCCCAGGCATTTTTGGCCCATATCAGGTATTATCAGGCACCCTGATCAGGCTAATTTAGCCCATATGCCTGGACACTTGTTGTCCAGGTTTGTCTCTGTGTGAAAAGACCATTAATGGGGATATTACATAATGTGTTCACACTGTGACGGATCTTGCGATGATGTTACTTTCTTCTCTGTTTTTTTTTGTGGAGTGGAGTGAGAGATGTATTTTACATTTGTGATCATTTTACATTGAGAGATGGGTTTTTATGATGTCGGGTGTTATTAGGTGTATGTGGATTGCGTAGATTATGTCGGACTTGTCATCCATAAAGTAATGTTGCATCACATTCGGATATGCTTCGCTGAGAATCCATCCAATTCTCGTCGAGTTCACCTTGCGCAACCCATGTATCTTAAAAAATTGGTGTCCAGGCGCGCCAATAGGGCCATTCAATATCAGGTATTATCAGGCACCCTGATTGGGCTAACTGGCATGCTGGTCAGGCAACCCACGCTGGAGGGCCCTGAGTGCCCTAATAAGGCTATTTGCAACTTTCCGACAAACGGTAATCGTGGAGATGTAGGATCGAGTCGGAGAGCTTAGATCCACCGATCACAGCTCGAAACGGGGAAGGAACGGCCCTCACAGGTGATGTAGATCGACATGGGCAGGTCGAGTGGTGGAGTCGTGTTGAAGGACAAAGCAGCGAAGCTAGCGATCCCATTAGACCATGTGACAACTGCCAGATTGTGTCTGAACGAATATATGAGCAAGAGTTGCATTCAAAGGTTAAGTGACTATAGGAACACACCAAAATGCTTAGTTCACCCATGACTCAAATCCTCCTCGGTTTGTTATTGCCACTCCCTCACTTTCTGATGCATCACCCAGTAAGGCCCAGTGAAAAGTCCGGTGGGCCTGGTGGAGTCTGGTTGAGTCTGGTTGGTCGAAAAGGTAACCATCAAATTCATTCAACTGAGGCCAACGCCAGCCAAAAAGTGCAACCCTGCCCAATGATCGAATGGGCTTGGTTGGATGCTATTGGGCTCGATTCGGTCATAGCTCAATCAAGCCCAATATCACCCAATGTTGGCTGGCACGTCCATCGAGCTCGATGGCCGTGGGTGGGCCTAGTTGGGCTTCACTGGGTTGGTATGAAGGCGTCATATTCACTGTCACTGAATGAGGCCCAACGAAAATTTGAGTGCTATTGAGCAGGATTGAGTAGATAGATTTATTATTAGACAGTTGGATAATTCTAATCTAATCTATATGCTATCAATGATGCCAGCAAACTACGGTAACGGAATGGAGCGGCAGCATTTCATGCAGTTGAGCGAGTCTTGCGGGCAGAGTTGGAGGCTTTCGCGGAAGAGGGAGCCACTTTCTTCTTCTCTTTGTTTCTCTCCTTCGACAGGTCAATGAAGTGCTAGCCACAGCGAATCAGTTAACTTTGGACTCCCATTGATGGTATTTGCTCACCTGCTCATTGTCTGTGCCTTTAACTTGTTCCCAGTGTGCATTGAAGTCACTCACTAGTCCGCCCAGATTGTTTCTGCACCACTCTATCACACAAAGATTGCTAAGAAATAGATCGAATGTCAGTTCCTGGGTAAATGTGGGTCAGAGACAGCGCACCGTGGAGTCAGTGTTGTTTGTGATGGTTGCATTACTTTTCCACCGCCACGTACAGTCTTTGTTTGAGGCGGTGTTGCCGTTTGCAGCAACTCGGCCACTGCTTGAGTAAAATTTTCAGCACCTTGAAGCATCTCTTCAGCAACTCGCGATGTCTCGTCCATTCCAGACGAGGATGAAGCATGGCTGGGACCCGGATCATTACTTGGGCCTACCACGTTAATGAGAGGTAGAGCTGGCTGAAGAGACAGCAAGGGAGTGTGAGGGACCTGTGAGGTGGTGGTCACCAAAGCTGACACAGATTGCAGATCAGCGGTGCTGTCTGAGATAGTGGGTGCCCATGTCGATGATCTATTCAAACTCCATTTGAGTTGCTGCAGATGTAGAATCTTATAGAAATAGCTTACAGAACACGGTTGACCTACTCAGAAAAATATGGCCACCGTTAGATTAGCAATTATAGTGTTACGAGGTACTTCACCTTGAACGGTACACGGGTAATTGGGATTGTACCAGGTATGGGTGCCGCAGATTCTGGTTGTTCTCCTTGAGAAGGCGGTAGAGAGCCAAACAGTGGTGATGGAGGTGGCGGCTGACTTGCAGATTGTGGAGAGGTGGGTGTAAGCCGACTATGCTCTGAGTCACTGGTGGTTGGGACGAAGTCAAGAGTGTTGGATGAACTTGAGAATGACACTGCTATCAATGCCTAGGCAACGTGTTCAGTGATGATCTCATCATGCATCTTATCACCGACCTTCAACCGCTTCTTTGATGTCTCATCTTGCTCTCTACCTCTCTTCTTCCCATTCACAACAGGCTTTTTGTCAACTTGGAGGTCACCGTCCTCCTCTTCTTTTTTCACTGTCTGGGTAGGAATGTAAGTTGGGTCATACCTCTGTGCATGATTGTCTCGGAAGGATGAATAATTCTTCGTCACCAGATTGTTTGCTTTCCAGCTGTCAGAGCAAAGGCATAGCTCTGGAAAGTCGTTGGCCATCGAGACCAAGAAGAACTTCTTCACATCGGAGTGTGCTGTGCCCCATGTATGTGGAGTCATATGGGCTCTGAATATGGCGATCCAAAGGCTTTGTGCTTGGCTACAGAATGCTTCCAAACGTTCAGGTGAGACGGGGTCACCGTTTTCAGTTTCCAGATAGTGGTTGGCAATCTTCTTGCTGCTAGATGTGCTCTTTCTCTCCTTGACATAGTCCCTCCATGCAGTCATTGTCCAGAAGCATACATCAGGGTAGTCAGCTTTCTCTAGTGTGCTGTAAACGGCTGTCGGTATAACAAACTTGATTGGGCGTACAGCTAAAGTTGGTGTTGATGAGCTGTTGTTGCTTTGATTCCAGGGATTAGCAACCTCCCAAAGACTAGGAAGGGCATTGGTCACAGCCTTAAATGCATGACTAGACGGGCATTGCAAGGTGAGTATGTTCCGCATTGTGTTCTTGAATAAGCCACTCATGTCATGGTTTCTAGCTTTGCTTTGAGAACACTGTTCTCCAACTGGGATGCTTGAAGTGCTTGTTGAAGCTGGTCTTGTTGGTGCTCAAGCGGCAATGGTGTGTAGCCTACTGGCCAATTTGTGCCGTTGTGTATCAAAGGACTGTCTGACTCGCGTCCTGCTGAATTGTCAAATGGTGTCCCATACCGGGACCAGGAGCTAAATGGTGTTCCTGCACGACTAGGTTCAAGGTATAGCTGAGGGTGGTGATGCGGTGTAGGCAGAGCAGGTGTATGTGCACGACTGTGCGTAAGCTGTATGGATGTGGTGAGGTGGCTACTGTGGTGGATGGCATCTAAGTTGGGAGCCATGTGCTGTTCAAGTTGGTTGGCGCCATTTTCCGCATTCATAGCAGTAGCAGAAGACAAAGGAAATGTATAAGACATGGGACAAGGTACAAAATTTGTGACGCAATCATATTTCTACTTATTTGTTAATCATCAGATATTTCCTCCTCTGTCCGCTCCGTATTCTTGAGGAAGCGTTCAGTCACCTTCAAACCTGGCTTCTCTACCACATGCCACCGGTCAAGATGGATCCCCTCCTGTTTTCGCTGATATTTAGCGAACTGTAAATCGGGAATCATTGCTACAACCGACTGGATTGACTTGATAGGGATGACTTGAATGCCTGTGTCGCGCAAATGTTTGACAGAGCGATATGTATTTGAAGACATTGCAAGAAGGTCTGGATGAGGTTCTCCATATAGTGACACCACCGCAACAGCCTTGAGTATGTTCTTCAGGCTGACAATTGTGAAATAGTGAACTTCGGCGAACTTCACCTGGCTATTTCCGATTTTGAACTAGTGAAGAGTGAGATTAGTATGAAGTACGCCATATAACATTCATGGATAGCTTACCTTGATATTCCTAGCACATCAGAGGCGATCCAGTGGTTTTTCTTCCTCTTTCCACCTTGTGCGCACAACTTGGTGATTGGGAAGGTGTACACGAGCCCATCTTGTAACTGAGGTAATAGGTGTGTCTGGTTCAGGAAGATGCGGCGAGCTTTGTATATAGCGAACAAAGGCTGCTTTCTCAAGTGGTGTAACCTCCCGTTGAGTGCCATCCATAGCAGTGAGGAGATAATATGAATCACCCAAGTCACGAGCCCCTCGAGGAAGTGCTGTTTCAATGGGCTCAATGTCTGGAATCATTGCCTTTAGTGCATTGACTTGACAGCGTTGCAATCCACATTGCGCCAGATTTGCAATGGATTTGAATGCTGCTTGATCTCTTCACCAAGATTTCTGATGGTTCTTTCCATGGCCCATTGTGAATATATGATTCCTGGGCCAACACGCTCTGTTTTGAAAGGTAGGTGTGAAGGTGCATGGAGGCTGGGTCAGACAAAATGAATACAATTGGCACGACACTTGCAATAAAGAAGCTCAAATTCATTGGAAAATTTGGTAAGTTTTTGGTGCGCCTCACTGAGCTTGTTTGGAGAAATCGATGTTTGAAGTAGAATTTGAAATCCTCGAACTAATTTGCAGTAGTTCTTCCGGAAGGCATCAGGCAATAACTTGAAGAAAAGACCAGGACCAAGGCCATAGAAGTAGAGTAGAAATTCCCAAGCCTTGTACCCACTTGTTAACTTCTCTGCTACATTTCAAGGAGGTTGATCAAATGACCCAGGAAAATAGGGAGTTGCCTTTGCAACATCTTTTCCGTGTTCCTTCCAGATATTGGGTTTGAGGACAGCCCAAGTCCAGCTTGATTTATTGTTGGTGCGATCACAATCCATTGTTCCTCGCCATAGCCCAATGAACAAATCAGGAATATTGAGTGCAGGGAGATGCATAACATCCAATGGGAAACAGCCAGGAATGCCGAGTACATGTTTCGATGGAAGCCCAAGAAAGATTGATGATTTGCAGATACCAGTTTGTAGACGTCGCTTCTTGAATTCCATTTGATTATGTGAATGTTCCACAAAGTCGAGATTTTTCTTGTATCTCTCGGATGATTCTTGAGATGTGAATGAATTTAGGAGTTCACCAAGGTCTACATCATTGTGACTGCATCCCTCGACAGTATAATGATTGGGCTTGAGACGGACTGGATAATACTGTGGTGTATTAGCCTTATGGCGCCCAATAATCGGGCAGTACAAACGGCAGTGGACTTTCCCTTGATGTCCAACAAAGCCATTCATACATGCCATACCAGGTCCATCGGCTGTTGCAAGAGCCAGAAACGGATTTGAATCAAAGACAACATCTCGAGATGCATCCCAAATCCGAAGTCCATCTTTCTGCACCGCTGCAAGATGGTACAGGCCTGGAAAAACAAAGCTGTCAATATTCTTTGGCTTGTTGGGCCCAGGAATGAAACCACCTGGAAGAACATGTCTTTTCTTGTATCGCATGTCAGGGGAGTGGTTGAGAATAACCCAAATGTACATCCAGCAGTCTGAAAGCTTGTTACGATAAAGCTGCGCACTGTCAAGAGACATCAGAAGGACCATATCTCCTGATTTAATCCGCTTGTCCATATATGCCTCGAGGTAATCAGTGCCACCGAAAAAATCTGTGTAGGGTGACTTGCGCATGCCATTGTTCTCCTCAAGTTCCTTCAAAATCCTCTTTGTATATTCCTCCCTGTATCGAAGATGGTCAGCACTTTCCCGAGATCGCCAGAGTGCTTGTAGCTGAGGTGCGATAGGAATGGTATGGAACTGTTTACGGGGAACTTTGACTCGCTTTCCCTTCTTCATGTGGAACTCATAGCGGAGCTCACAACACATTGGACACCTATCCTGCTTGCTAAATGGGCCCGTGAATCCAACACATAAGTTGTAGCACATATCATCAAGAATTGGGCAAATTCCAGTCAGGTCTTCAACAAGACGTTTGACTTTGTAGTAGGAGAGAATGTTCTCCTGAGGAAAGTGACATTGGATTGCAGTGCAGACTTCCTCATAAGTATCCTGCGATGCTGAGTCAACAGCAAGGAATAAATCCAATGACAGTCTCTCAGATGGTTCACCAATATTAAGTAGCTCGGTCTTGGGGTTCCTTAACTGCTCCAGGACCTCGGAAGGCAGGCCCCTCAACGAGATGTTGCTATCGAGTGAAGCACCTTTGAGTGCATCGATAAACTCCCTGGCTGTTTTAATATCATCAATAACTGAGATAAAAGCGGGCTGGGGAGTTTCTGCCTCAGGCTTGTCGGCCGATGCTACTTGTGGCTGCATTTGATTCTGCGGTGAGGAACTGTGCTCCTCCTCGCATTGCTCCTCCTGCAGATCTTGAAGACTACCTAGATCCATTTCTTGATTGGACTGTCTGTCATTTCTGATGGTATTGAGGTTATCTTGATTATTTATTTCTGCAGTTAGCGAAGAAATTTGCGCCAGCTGGTCTACCTGATAGATAACTGTTAGGCAGTCATTCGAAAAATAGTGTTACTACCACATACCTCCATAGGGCTGTCCCTCCTGGGTGAGCCTCCACCTTCCTCAGGTGAGAGATTTATCACTGGGTTTGAATCCACCTCCATTTCTTGGATGTGCTGAGATCTGGATGGCCCAGGCTCAGGCAGATGGGACATGTTGTCAGGCTCTGAGTCTGGATCAGGTGAAGCTTGTCGCTTTTGAGATTTCTCCTTCATCTTCCTTTGGTGTCGAGTGTATGTATCGTATGATAGTTCCTTTCCATCACCATCAATGCCACCGCAGCAATTGCAGTAGCAGATTTGCTTCTTGGATTTCTTCCTGGATTTCTTCTTGGGTGAGGTCTTTGCCATTGCGCAATAACGAGAACTTGAACTTGAATAGGTGCTTATGAGGTGTTTTTGAACAAGATGACAAGATAAATTCCAAGACCTCAGGGAGGTTTTATACTGCAAGGTAAAGTTCCTGGAACATTCCACTACCCACTACTACTACGAATCCAGTATGGCCGAATCCAAGTCTGAGTCTGAATAATCTACTACTGCAGGATAGAATGTACTAGATCTTTGGTGCATTTACTATTGGCTTCTCGTGTTCTTGTCGTCACATTGCTGTATCCTGCAGATAATAAATCAGCATACCCGCTTCTTTTTGAGCGAAAGATCCAAACGATGATTATAGTATGCAATAGATCGACTTGATCAGCAGGGATCTCGATTTGGCTGGATATGGAAGCTAGTCCGGACCCAATCAACGCCGCTCTCTGTCAGCCACTTTCACCCAATAGCTCGCCCAATCGTTTCAACCAGACTCAACAACACCCAATCTGCTCAACGGACTTTTCACTGGGAGTAAGGGCCCATATGGGATCCCGGTTAGGTCAGGTTAGGTCAGGTTGGACCTACCTAATTTAGAAATTGGGTAAACCTAACCTAACCTAACCGAATCTGCCATTCCGTAACGCCTTGGTTAGGGTTCAGTTGGGCCTTCGCGATATGTCACCCACCTCCCACTGCAACTCGTGTGAATGTAAGATGCATTGTAAGCCACACTACTAATCTATCAATACTTCTCGATCCATTTTTTCCCTGTTAAGACTGATATATGCATTGGACGCTTGTTGAGGGGGTGCAACTGACAATGGAAGTTGATACTATTTCAATGATGCATAGAGCTGCATTCCGGAGTGCTTCCAGCCTAATTTTGTGAGAAGAGAGGCACTTGGGACAGTTTCTGGCCACGCCTTGTATTGAAATCCGATGGGAGGGATCACAGAGAGAGTGAGAGGCAGGGGAATTTGTGGCAAACACTAGTACCTATACTTACATTGGATGTACTTACAATTATATACGATATCTACATCGATCTATGTAGCCATACACGAAACGTCAGGTGTGTCCATCACAGATACGCGCAGTCGCAAAGCTCGCTACTGATAAATTCCAACACCTCATCTTGAGGAAACCATACTGACCAGGCACGTCGAACAAGGAGGAGCGCAATGTTATCACATTGCATGGTGAGAATCTACGTGACATATGTGACAAACCGACCCCGCGAGTTGAGGGCCCGCCTGCTGCTAGCCGGTGTCTAACCTAACCGAACCTAACTGAACCTAACCGGGATCCCGTATGGGGCCTAATATTGTCCAACGCCCTGAACATGATATTGAAACCACCGGCAAGTAGGAGAGGTGTCCCAACATCCAGAGCACATCAGCTATAGGCGACGCTGATCATCAATTCGATGGCTATTCCAGTAGGCAGTTTTGACTTGCTGAAATTGACTTGGTTGTTTGTGTGGTCAGCTCGTTGAGGCCTTGAGGAGCCACCGGCGTAAGTGCTGATAAATTTCGACCTTCGTATCGAGTACGTTGGGTTGGAGGTCGGAACAATATACGAGAGAGACCGTGGACAAGGTCAGAGGAGGGGTAAGCGAAGGCGGATATTTCAACCCCCAGGCGAGCCATATAAAGCGATGGATCAGATATAGACCGCCATATCGAGTGGAGTTGAGGGGGAGAGTCAGGCGTCCAGACGTTGAAGTTGCACAAAGGCAGACACTTGGTGAGTGTATTTGCCCACAAGAATGAGAACATCGTCTTCCTTAAGATACTCTGACTTTTGAAGTGCCCACTTCATAGTAGGTCAAAAAAGGGAATAACCTGTGGTCCAGGAAACTCGACGTACTGTAAGGTAAAAATAATTGGCCAGTCAGTCTTTAATGGAAAGGAAAAAACACACACCGGACAAGATAAAACCTTCAAAATTACAATCTCTTCAAATCATCCCAAACGGCACCAGCGACATCAGATATCTGATCTCACCACTCGCCTCCTGGTTCTCGAACGGCCATTCTGTCCAGATAGGTCCGAGTTCAGGGGGAGCTGCAAGCTAAGGACTTGAAGAGATTTGTAGGTCTGCGATGGTGATAAGCAGTGGACGCCGTTGGTTATTGGGCCCAGATGAAGGGGCATGTACTGAGACGCGTCTGGTATGGCCCTCGTCATGGACAGGCGTCCTTTCACCCATATTTCCATGCCAGGCGGTTTATTTCACTTGGATGGATCATAGGTGTGAAGAAGGGGAGATTATACAGTAGGTGGGAAGTGATTTGGAGATTTGTACATGGGTTCGGTCATGTTCGAGTAGGAGTCAACAAGGGGGGTTGGAGGACGTGGATGGCGAGCCGTCTTGGCGAGAAATGGTCTTCACCTATGAAAGTGACATAAGGACTTGATGCTCCCTCCATTTCAGCAGCGCAGACAATTTCTGGCTGAGGTGGACAGCGAGCAGAGGTAGTCGCAGAGCAAGGGATGTGAAATAGAGGTAAAATGGTACATTGAGGTCTTGATGTGATCGAGGGTTGCTCCGGCGCATGAATGGTCGAACCTTGTACCACCATTCATCCGCGCTATCGAAAACATGGCCCAGAATGGGTTCATTCTTCTCGTGACTCGAGCCTCTGGCGTGGAGGATGAATCAAGAACTGGATTGCCGTTCCCTCGGGTTCGTAGCGCAGAATTATGCCTTCGCTTTCGCAGTATAGAACGCGGCAGGATTCTTGGTTTTCGCGGACGATAGAGGCAATCGTAGATCGCTCTGCAATATAATCAGTAAATGCATACGATGGAATGATAAATGGCCGGTACCTCCTCTCTGCCAGTTGAGAGGTCGAGAGGGCATTGAGCAGAAGTGTGAGGACCAGAGCATTGAGTACAAGTGGAAGGCATAGGCGAAGAATGATGATGGTGATAGAATGGGAGGATTCTGAGTCAAACTGAAGGATGGTTGCGGTTTATAACCT
>Ga0247741_1000179_pt1 | contig 40584 bp, 34 predicted proteins | sample UWRJL213509R2_FD_180945 | JGI IMG/M metagenome (GOLD analysis project Ga0247741, IMG submission 180945) | Plant litter microbial communities from Arlington Agricultural Research Station in Wisconsin, United States - UWRJ-L213-509R-2 | ecosystem: Environmental > Terrestrial > Plant litter >... | reverse complement strand
TAACAAATTAAAAGACTTTACTATTGAGCGTAAGCTTAAAGGATATGCAATAAAAGAACCCGTGTTTTCGTTTGATAAGTTCCCGGAAGTAAACAAGGAGCTTGGGCCCGAAATGAAATCAACAGGCGAAGCCATCAGGTTTATACCTGACCTGGACGACCCGTATTTCAGGCATCTTTACAAAGAAAAATCAATGTATTTGAGTAAATAATTCAAACTGGCATCAGTTTTGAATTTAAGGTTAGCCGCCGTGTAATTACGGTGGCTACATGGTTTAATTTAGTACTATAGTATTGAAAGTTAATTTAAAGAATACGCCGGTCGTTAATCTAAGCAATATCGACCCGGAGGATGTAGGTGATGTGTTACTAAAGATCGAAAGATCATTCAATATCAGGTTCACAGACGAAGACCTTACACACATAAAAACCTTTGGCGCGCTATGCGACCTGGTTGTTGATAAGGTAAAACAAGTACAAAGTGATAGCTGCACAACGCAGCAGGCTTTTTATAAATTGCGTAACGCTATTAACGCTAAAAAGCCCATTGACAAATGCGACTTGAAGCCACAAACCAAACTTTGCGAGCTTTTTCCGCGCGATAACCGTATTGAGGTTGTTGCCGACCTGGAAAGCGAGATGGGTTTACACATGAACCTGTTACGGCCTAAACCAGGTATTGTTTGGGCTTTTGTTATAGCCCTTATTGCATCTATAACAGTAAGCCTGGTTTATGGTGTAGTGGGTTACATAGGTACAGTAATAGCTATCACCGGTTTAATACTTGCCGGTAAATTTGGCAAGGAATTAAAAGTGAAAACACTTGGCGACCTGTCTGAAAAAATTGCGCGGGAGCATTATCTTAAATGCCGCCGCGATGCTTCTACCGTTAACCGCGCCGAAGTTGCCGAAAAGGTAAAAGAGCTTTTTGCCGAATACCTTGATGTGGAACCCGCATCGCTTAAAAAACAAGCAAGGTTTGCGTAGGTAAGCTTAAAACAAATATTTAAGATAGCGGTGGGTGTAAATCTACCGCTATTTTTGTTACCGGGTCATCCTGAGCCTATCGGAGGATGCGCGCGTGGGAATAGTCCGCCAATGGTCCGACAAGCTCACCATGACAAAGCTTGCCAACTGCAAACTTCCTACTGCCAACTTTTATCTATCCACCATTAAGCCCCACACCTCAAAAGTTATGCGTGCTTTTGGGTTTACCTTCTCTTTATGCTGTTTCGCTCCTACAACCGTATCGCCGGCAAAGTGCTGCATATCATCAGCTGTTAATAAACGCTGGGCAACACCCTCAATAATTACGGTTCGGCCCTTAATAGCCTTCGGGAGTTTTATGTTGTAGTTTTTAAAATGCGCCGCGATGATCTTCCCCCGGCCTGCATCCAATTCAAACCAGCCGCCTTGTTCTTTAGTAACCCTGGTAATTTTGCCCACAAGGGCCGTGGTCTGCCGGATCTTGCCGCCCATAAAGGCTTCAATTTTATAAGCAGGTACGGGGGCAATATTTTTTGGTTTATCACCAAAAACCATTCCGTGTGGTAATGGGGTATGCCTTTGGGCAAAACTATTTATTGTACAAAAAATAAAAACAAGTGTAAATAACCGCTTCATTAGGATAGTTAACATACGGTATAGCTGTTAGTTTTAATTTTCGGGGAGAAATGCCGGGCTATTATATCAAAACAAAAAACCTCTTATACAAGTAAAGCCCCTGATGGGCAGGGGCCTTTACTAACCAATTATAAACCTAAATTATGAGAAGAGCTGTAGGAGAAGGGGTCGAACCTTCAAAGAGTGGTTATTCTTATTGCTAAGAGTTTCCCATGATCTCCGCCACCGCGACAAGGAGGTGTGTCTGCCAAAAATTTCACCATCCTACAGGATGTAAATCAAACCTTGCGTTTGAAGTGCTGTTGGGGAAGGGTTCGAACCTTCACAGAGTGGTTAGCCCGCTTCGGGTTTCCCATATTCTCCGCCACCGGGACAAGGAGGTGTGTCTGCCAAAAATTTCACCACCCAACAATGTTTGTTTTTATAAGAACGATACAGCGATTGTCATTTGCTTTATACAAATCTAACGGAGTTGGCACTTTCTTGCAAATATTTCAACAAAATATTTTTATTTTTACTTTTATTATAATTATACTTGTATTTGAATATAGATATTTAAAATTATGCCTCACAGGAAACCTCAAAATTTAGAAATTGATAATCTTGACATACAGATTTTATCAATATTAATGAAGAATGCGACCACTCCTTACACCGAAATCGCAAAAGAATTGATAGTTTCTGGCGGAACCATACACGTGCGGATGAAAAAACTGGAGGAGATGGGTGTAATAAAAGGTGCCAGCCTGGAAGTGAATCCGCAAAAGCTGGGTTATGATGTAACCGCTTTCCTGGGTATCTTCCTGGAAAAAGGCTCGCAGTATAACGAAGCCGTAAAACAATTAAAAATGGTACCCGAAATTGTAGAACTGCACTACACCACCGGCAGCTGGAGCATTTTCGCCAAGATTGTTTGCCATGATACCAACCACCTGCGCGAGGTATTGAACGAGAACATTCAAAGCGTTAAAGGCATACAACGTACCGAAACATTTATATCCTTAGAGGAAAGCATCAAACGCCAGATAACACTGGACTAACTTTTACTTTAGGTTTCCTGCCAAAATAATATACCTCCATCACCAGTGCGGGGGAGAATAAAGCAACCTCTGAACTATGTACCCGCTACATGGTTTAGAGGTTGCTTTGTGGTTTAAATACCTACTTGTAGGTATTTTTTGCAACAGCCATCCGGCTATCTTTATTCATGTATACCAATATCTTACATCACATGAAAAAGCTACTATTCAGTGCGCTGTTTACAGCCATGGCAATTACCGCCTTTGCCCAAAAGGTTGAAACCTTTACCATTAATAACAATACGTATTATGGCACCAAAGCCATCCCGGCCGAAATTGTTGGCCATTACAGTTACGAAAAGGATGGCGATAAAGAACCTATTGTAGATGTTAATAAAGACGGTACGGGCAAGTTTCAGGTACACGATGTGACTGCCTATCCCGTAGAATTTTGGATAGAGACTGATGCGACAGGTAAAATAAACGTGCGCAAAAGTGATGTAAACGCAAACTACCAAATGGTACTGGTACTAAAATATGGCAGTAACGGTGAAAGCGGCTGGCGCGGTGCCAATGCCGGTACATACGATAGGATTGAAGTAACCGTAGCCAAAACAATGGGTTATGCCATTATTTTAGGCGAACGGTATATGAAGTTAAAATAGAATTATTTAACCACTCATTGCGAGGAGCGATAGCGACATGGCAATCTTCTATAGAAAAATCGGCTACATACCTATCGAAGATTGCCACGCTACGCGCGCAATGGCGTATAGTTGCCCCTACCAAACCCTGCACAAAAGGCCCTTCAAATACTCCCCTTCGGGAAATGACGCCCTAACAGGATGGTCTTCGGGTTGGTGGAACTGGTAGATGAACTGTACCTGCTTCCCGGCATCCAGAGCAGCCCATGCAAGCACTTGTTTAAAGGTTTCCATATCCATAGCCCCCGAGCAGGAGAAAGTGGCTAAGAGGCCTCCGCTGTTAAGCAATTGCATACCCAGGCGGTTCAGGTCTTTATAAGCCCGCGATGCCCTATCGAGCGCCGAGCGCGAGGGCGCGTACTTTGGCGGGTCGAGCACAATAACATCAAACGTTTCGCCTTCGTCCCTGAATTTGCGCAGCTGCGCGTTCACGTCTGATTTTATGGCGCTGTGTTCCGCCCCTTCAAATTTATTAAGGCGGATATTCTCTTCAAGTGTTTCCAATGCCAGGGCAGAGCTATCTACACTGGCTACCGAAGCCGCGCCATTTTTTAAACTATTTAAGGTAAAGCCGCCGGTGTAGCTAAAGCAATCTAACACCTTTTTGCCTTTGGCGTAGCTGGCCAGTACCTGGCGGTTATAACGCTGATCGCAATAAAATCCTGATTTTTGGCCTTCGGCGATGTTGATACCGTAGCTGATGCCGTTTTCTTTTACCATCACCAGTTCGGGTGGTTCGGTCCCGGCAAGTAATACGTTAGTGGTTTCCAATCCTTCGTGCGAGCGGGATGTGGCGTCGCTTTTATCAAATATGCTGGCGGGTTTCAGCAGTTGGTTAAGCTCATCAATAATAACAGGCATAGCGTTTTGCATGCCCGATGTAAGCACCTGCACGGCTAAATGATCGGCATATTTATCTACGATGAGGCCCGGCAGGTAATCTGATTCACTGAAGATGAGCCTGCAGGTATCGGTACTGCCATCGGCCAAAATATGAGCCCTGCCTGCAACAGCTACCCGCACCTTATCACGGAACCAGTTATCGTCAACCGCTATGGTTTCGTCCCATTCCAGCAAACGCACCGCCACGCGCGACTGATCGTTATAAAAGCCGTAGGCCAGGAAATCTTTTTTGCTATCCAGCAGGCGGATGATCTCGCCATTGGCAGGTTTGCCCTTTATGTTTTCTATTGCCCCCGAAAATACCCAGGGGTGTTTGTGCAGTACAGCTTTCTCTTTACCTTTCTTTAATACAACGTCAATCATACCGCAAAGGTAATAATATCATTGCCAATGTTATTTGTTGCCAGGGGAATAGGTAAAGCAAACGTATTAAAGCTGGTAACCCCTTATAAATTTATGCTCACGGTGTTCACGTTTACTGCCGTGAACACCGCTTTTTTTAATTATTCCCTCCCGGGGATAGGCGTATTTTTTAGCGCCTTAGCCACAGCCACCACATTTGCCGCCGCCGCCTTCCCCGTTTCAACAGACCACTCCTTGCGGTAGTCGCTCTCCAGGTAATTATCACCGGGCCCGGGGCCGTTGTTCCAATAGGTGTATGACTGTGGCGCTATGGTAAAGCCAACATCCATCAGCGCACCGGCAATTTCAGATACCACATGCCGGGCGCCATCCTCCGCGCCGGTAACCACAAAACCCGCTACTTTATTGAAGGTAACCGGGCGGTTTTGTGCATCGCGTTTAGGGTATAGGCCGTTTATGCGCTCCAAAACCTTCAGTGCCTCACTGCTCATGGTGCCCATCCAGGTAGGGGTGGCTATTATTAATATCTCTGATGCTAAAAGCTCTTTTAATATTGCGGGCCAGGCATCGCCCTCGCCCAGATCAGATTTTATACCGGTAATGATGTGATGGTCGGCAACGCGGATAAAAGTAGTATGCACGCCCAATCGTTCCAGTTCGGCAATAAACTCTTTAGCCAGTGCTTCGGTATTAGATACAGCAGGCGATGGCTTTAGCGTGCAGTTTAATATGAGGGCTTTCATACTTAATCCTGTGTTATTGGTTGATGGTGCGCGTGGCAGGCATCCGCGCATTTCAGGCAGGCATCAGCACATTGCTGGCAATGATCATGCTGCGCATGTTTTTTACACTCTTCGGCACATTTGCGACACACTTCCTCGCACAAAACCAAAAACTGGTAAGCAATTTCCGAATCGCGTTGCAACAGCCTGTCGCTTTGCGAACATATATCCATGCAATCCCTGTTAAGGGCTATGCAATGAGCAAATGCGGCAGCATCCTCTTCATTTAAGCAAGCAGTAATGCAATGTTCACACTCGGCCACACAATTCAATAAATGTTGTATTATTTCCCTTTTCTGAGTTCCCATATTCACTAATCTTTTAAGTTGAACTTAGTAAGTAATGCTATGCAGTTAAATTTGTTTGTAAAAATCGTAATGTTGCTTACCAGTGTTTTAACTTTTTGATGTAGCCGGTAAGCTCTTCGGCAATAATTTCGTGCTCGTTAGCATCCGGGTGATTGTCGCAGCCGCTGTTAAAGCTCCTGCTGAAAAAGAATTTGCTCACCTTGCTGTCGCCCCGTTTATTTACTGCCTGCACAACCCCGGTAAGATAACGTTGAAGCACTGTGGTAAGCTGCTGATTGGCCATGGGGCTGGATAAGCAAACAATATCCGCATTAGCATATTTACTGCGAATGGTATCTATCAGCCGTACGTACTCGCTGCAAAACTTTACCGAATCCTGGCGTCCATCGTTTTGGCCAAGGCAAATGGTTACTACATCGGGCTGATACTGTTTAAAGTTGTATTTGATCGAATCGCTACGCAGGTAAACCTTATCATAAACCTGCGGCAGCAGGATATTCATCTCGCAGCAGCTATGCACCAGGCCAATACCGGCAACTGCGGTTAGCTGCCATTTAGCATTTAAAGCGCGCGAAGTACGCGCACCATAAGTAAGGTAAGCGTTATGCTGATCGTACCATTGGCCTTTGCCACAGGGCACTGTTGATGCATCAACACCGGCCCCGGCGGTAATGGAATCGCCAATGTATTCTATGGTGCGTTTTGGCTCGTCAGGCATCAGCAGTTTTTCGCATCGCAGGCCAACAAACTCCAGATAGCCCATGCCCGATTCCGTGTCTTTACAGATGAGGAGCGTATGCCCCCCTTTGGATAACCCTTTACCTATTTGGATGCTATTGGTTTTGCCCGTAGTTTGTATGCGCAATGCTTTACCATCAATCACCACCTGGATGTAGTTATGCGTTTTGCCATACATTTCTTCATCGTTTATCAGTAACTCGCAGGTGGGGCCTTTAAACCGCGTGGTAATATATACCCCCGGCGACCAGAATTTTGGTTTCTGCGGGTCAGCAAAATCAACCCGGCCGGTATACTTAAAATGCTCATCATCCGCTGTAAATAATTTTACCCGTGGCGATGCTTTGCCCGCAGTGCTTATGGTAAAGGCCACAAATGCAAATAAGACGATGCGCAGGGAATTTTTCATAGGTAATTGGTCAGATAAAATTACGTATCCCGGTCAGGCTTGCCTAATACTTTTATAACATTTGTTTTAAAGTTTGATGCACAAAAAAGGGTGGCTGCTTTTCGGCATCCACCCCTAAATAAATTAAATAGGTATTAATTATTTGTATCGTCGGCAGGTTCGTCGGTTGATAAACCTACTACTTTGTAAACTTTATTGTTAGCGCTATCGCGTGTTTCCTGGAAATAAGTTCCATCTGGCGCAACATATAATTTTTCTCCGTTCACTTTTATTTTACGGCTATCCTGTGGCAGGGTGGTTAAAACATCCCCTATTTGGTAAGGCTGGTCATACTCGCCACCAGCGCCATTGTCATCACCTGTATTAAGCTCGCCATCTTTACCGGCTACTTCGTACACTACACTGCCGTCGTCTTTAGTTACCGCACGGTAGTAAACACCGTTCGATTCGTAATACTGCTCGCCATTAATGGTAATAGCCTGTGCTTTTGAAGGCAATGCGTTTACCGCTGCACCAACAGGTGGCTCAACCACGGTATATTGGTTATCATTATACTGATAGTATAAACCATCGCTGTAATAGTATTGGTAATCGCCCCAATAGAACGGGTAATAACCAAAAGGCAATACACCTATGCTAAAGCCAATGCGTGGTGCGTAATAAGAGTTATAGTAACCACGGTAGTTATAATAACCACGGTTAAAATACCGTGGGCCGCCATAATAACCACCCCTGTTATAACCATAACCATAGCGGCCATAATTGCCACCACGGTAACCGCCACGGGCATAGGTGCCACGGTTGTAATTACTCATTGCAGGGCGGCGACCATTAAAGCCTGCGCTACCATTGTAGGCATTGGTACGTGAACCTCCGTATGAACCCCTTGAGCCCGGTGCAACACCAACGCTATTAGGGCGATTAAAACCACCGGAAGGCCTGCTGATGCTACCACCGCTTGAACCAGGGCGGCTAAAACTACCCGACGGGCGGCTTACGCCTACACTACCTGATGACGGGCGACTAAAACCACCGCTACCACCTGATGACGGGCGACTAAAACCACCGCCACCACCTGATGACGGACGGCTAAAACCGCCACCACCACCGCCTGATGGACGGCCACCGCCGCCACCGCCACCACCTCTGCTGTGTTGCGCATTGGCAGATAAGCCCATACCCAGGAACAACATTCCACTTAGGGCTATACTTACTAGTTTTTTATATCCTGTTTTCATCTTAAAATTTATAATTGACCGGCGTATTGTTGCCGATGTATGTATATGACTAAGAAATATACCAACGGTTTAATTGATATTAAATTATTTATACAAAAAACGCGCCTTTAATTACGCTGTTTGTCAGGCGTATATCCTAATTAAATATCCTCTGCTATAAAAAGCATCCCGTTATCAAACTTAAGGCTTATAAAGCCATCGGTGGCAGTAACAAATTTGTTGCTTCCGTTATCTTGTAACCCACTGGCTTGCAGGTTTAAATGTACAGATAAGATTTGAAGATTCTCGCCGGCCGGCTTCCATTTGCTAAAGCCCGAATTTACCGCGTAAATTTTTTGATTGCCGCTGTATATTACAACATTTATCCGGGCGGCAAAGGGGATAAAATCTGCCAGGTCTACCATATCAGCAACCACGTTAACCGCTTTATAGTCGTTTTGGATAAGATATTTTAAGGCTGCCTCCGTTTGCGATGCCCCGTTTTGAGGGATCTGCTTAACGTCCGACTGTAACACCTCGTCAATCACATCGGCTATGATAATATCTATCTTTATTTCGTAAGCGTTTATTTGCTCGGCAACTAATGGTGTGGTGATAACCGTTGGGCTCCACTCCAGCAGCTGGCCCAGCAATTCTTCCGAAAAATTATCGAGGCTCAGTAGTAACAGTGCCGGTTCCTGCTTTTCGCGTACAATGTGGTGGGATGACATGATAATATATACTGCGGATGAAACTAATTTTGCCAAAGGTAATTTAAATAAATAGTTTTAATATTTGTTAGATTGGTACGGGTGGAAGAAAAAGAGATACAGGTACGGCGCAAAATAATCCATATTGATATGGACGCATTCTACGCATCTGTTGAACAGCGCGACTTTCCCGAATACCGCGGCAAACCCCTGGTTGTTGGTGGCCTGCCCGAAGGGCGTGGCGGTGTTGTTGCCACGGCGAGTTATGAGGCCCGCAAGTTTGGCATCCGGTCGGCCATGTCATCCAAACAGGCGCTGCAGCTTTGCCCGCATGCCATATTTGTGAGGCCCAGGTTTGCCGCCTATAAAGAGGCGTCGCAAAAGATAAGGGAGATTTTTGGGCGCTATACCGATCTGATAGAGCCTCTGTCATTAGATGAAGCTTACCTGGATGTTACTAACGATAAGCTTGACATAGGCTCGGCTATTGAAATAGCGCAGCAAATAAAGCAGGCTATAAAGGATGAACTGAACCTTACAGCATCCGCAGGGGTATCTATCAATAAGTTTGTGGCCAAAATTGCCTCTGATATCAAAAAGCCTAACGGGCTTACCTTTATCGGCCCTTCATCTATAGAAACATTTATGGAGAACCTGCCCGTTGAGAAATTTTACGGCGTAGGTAAGGTTACTGCCGAAAAAATGAAAAAGCAGGGACTATTTACCGGGGCCGATCTTAAAAAACTCACCCTTGAGGAAATGACAGGCCGCTTTGGTAAAGCCGGCGGTTTCTACTATAATATAGTACGCGGTATTGACGACCGCGAAGTGCAGCCGCACCGCGAAACAAAATCTATGGGGGCCGAAGACACCTTTGCTTACGACCTTACAGGCACCGAAGAAATGCATGCCGAACTGGAGAAAATTGCCAAAACCGTACACGACCGCCTTTTGCGCTACCAGTTAAAAGGCCGCACCATCACCCTTAAAATAAAATACAGCGATTTCAGGCAGATAACCCGCAGCCAGTCGCTGCCTGATTGTATTGACGATATGGATACCATATTGAATACATCAAAAACGCTGTTAGCGGCTACCGATATAGAAAATAGCAGGGTTAGGCTACTTGGTATAACCGTTTCTAATTTTATCCCGGTAGAAATCAGGGGGAAAGCGCAATCTGATCAGCTTTCTTTATTTGAAGATTGAAATAAATCCAATAATTCTTAAAATTTCTTTTAAAATTTCATAAAAATTGAAATTTCGACGCTATATTTTGAAAATAAGCTATTTTATTATCAAAAAGCCACTTTACAACCCCAAATAAACAACAAAAACAAGCCATTTTTTCATTTTTATTGCGCTTTTTTAAAAAAAATAATAAAATTCCATTGTTTTTATTGACAATATGATTTTAATATTGTTATTTTAGCATATGCAATTGAATGAAAAGAAATATATTTTGACATTTTCACCACTATTTCATGGTGCATACAGAATTATTTCAGCCATTTTTCTTAAACTAACACAGTTATTAAGGATTTTTATCTTAAAAAACAGCAATAATTACGGAATTTTGTCAAATCCAACCATAGTTTACTCCTTTAAGCATGATAAAAATTCCAAAAGAGAGAAACTATTTCTAAATAAAGAATTAAACACCGCGACAGTTTATATAAATGGATCTAATCACAATTTAGTTTATGCAGCATCGGCTTACAGGTTGCACCCTGGGCCGACGCTGTATACACGTCACAGCATTTGGCGAACAACACCGGGCGGCAATTAACTAATGCCCCCTTCAAAAAAGATACTGACCTGAATAATACAACTATTAACTAACTAAACTTATCCACTTAAACTAAAACAATGAAAAAAATTGTACCCTTTGGAATCCTCGTTATTGTAGTGATACTCGCATTCTTGTATCCGGGTAACGTTGCGGCAGCTAAACCGGCTACATTTGATAAAGCCGACGTAGCATGGTTACTGATCTCTACAGCGCTTGTGCTATTAATGACCCCGGGCCTTGCCTTCTTTTATGGTGGTATGGTACGCAAAAAGAACGTAATCTCTACCATGCTGCAAAGCTTTGTATGTATGGGCCTTATCACCATCATCTGGGTTGTGTTTGGTTTCAGCATGGCTTTCGGTACTGATGTTGGCGGTTGGGGTATAATTGGCAACCCTAAAACATTCTTTATGATGCAGAACACCTTAGGTGTTGCATGGGGTACAATCCCGGTTATTTTGTTCGCTATGTTCCAGTTAAAATTCGCGGTTATTACACCTGCGCTTATTACCGGTGCATTTGCTGAACGTATCCGTTTCAACTCTTACTTAATTTTCATCACACTATTCATCATCGTAATTTACATCCCTCTTGCTCACGCAACATGGCACTCTGAAGGTATCTTCTTTAAATATGGCGTGTTAGACTTTGCAGGTGGTACTGTTGTACACATGTCTGCTGGCTGGGCCGCATTGGCATCAGCGTTATACCTTAAAAAACGTACCGGTGCCGAAGAGGTACATACCCCTGCACGTATCAGCTACGTAATATTAGGTACCGGCTTGCTATGGTTCGGCTGGTTTGGTTTCAACGCGGGTTCTGCATTAGGCTCAGGCGAGCTTGCTGCAACTGCATTGGCTACCACAACTACCGCATCTGCCGCTGCCGCCATGTCATGGATCTTCTTTGATATCCTGAGAGGTAAAAAACCATCGGCAATGGGCGCTTGTATTGGTGCTGTTGTAGGTTTGGTTGCTGTAACACCTGCTGCAGGTTTCATCACCGTATCAAGCTCACTTATTGTGGGTATAGTTGCCGCGGTTGTAAGTAACCTGGTAGTACTGTGGAGAAGCAAAACCAATATTGACGATACTTTGGATGTATTCCCTTGCCACGGTGTAGGTGGTATGGTGGGTATGCTGATGACCGGTATCTTCGCTACCAAAGCGGTAAACAGCGCAGGTGCCGAAGGTTTGGCTTACGGCGAAACAGCCTTATTTATTAAACACGTTGTTGCACTGGTTGCAGTATCGGTATTTGCTTTTGTAGGTTCATTTATCCTGCTGAAAGTAACCGACCTGATAAGCCCGCTGCGCGTTACACCTGAAGAAGAACTTGCAGGTTTGGACGTAACACAACATGACGAAGAACTATAATAACTGAACTATAACTGACTAACTAACTAAGAAGAAAAGGGGGTGCTACGGCATCCCTTTTTTGATTTAAAGCAATTTTTTGCGGTGATTTAACCACAGAGGACACAAAGATTTTCACAGAGGGCACAGAGTTGTATTTCAAATCTTTGTGCCCTTTGTGTAATAAAATTTCAAATGCTCCGTGTACTCTGTGGTTAACTATTGAGCTTTATCCCCAAGCCTGCTCTATCGCCCAACATCCATTTACCATCAACCATCTCCGGGTTTTGATAAGGGTTGTTCGTGGTTAGCAGTGGCCCGTCAAGGTCCGCCCAATCGCATTGGGGGGCAAGTGCAGCGGCGGCAAGGGTGGCGCAGCTGGTTTCGCTCATGCAGCCAATTAATATTTTCAGGCCCAGTTCGCGGGCTTTTTGAATCATCAGATGCGCCTCATACATCCCGGCAGATTTCATGAGTTTAATGTTAATGCCATGATAAACCCCTTTAGCAGCTTCAACGTCTGCTAAACGCTGCACCGCTTCATCGCCAATAATGGGGATAGGGCTATGCTCGGTAAGCCAGGCGTTGCCGTCAATATCGGTTTTTAACATCGGCTGCTCTATGAGCTGTACGCCTTGCTCTTTCAGCCAATAGATCAGGTCGAGGCTTTGCTTGCGGTCTGTCCAGCCCTGGTTGGCATCTACATAAAGCGGCACATGGGTAACCGAACGGATAGTTTGGATCAGCTCCTTATCGCTATCGCGGCCAAGCTTTACCTTAATTACTTTAAGGCCTTCGGCTTCTTTTACTTTTTGGATAATAACGGCCTGGGTATCTATCCCGATGGTATAACTCGTAACCGGCATTTTGGCCGGGTCGCTGCCTAATAATTGCCAGCAGGGCTGGTTTTGCAGTTTGCCATCCAGGTCATGCAGGGCAATATCAATAGCCGCTTTAATAGCCGGTTGGCCCGGTACTATACTATCCAGGTAACTAATGATGGCTGCAAAATCAAAAGGATATTTAAACTGGCTTACATCAACCTTACTTAAAAACTCCGTGGCACTTTGATGGCTTTCGCCCATGTAAGGCACCATAGATGCTTCGCCGTAACCGGTGTATCCTTCGTGTGTTACCTGCACCAGCATCAGCGGGGTTGATGTACGCGAGAACTTAGCAATGGTAAAAGTATGCTTCAGCAGTAGTTCGTATGGTTGATAAGTAAGCTGCATGTCAAATATCAAAGCTAAAATTTTAGTGTTAAAAACCTGTGTATCTTTGCAGCCATGCCGGCAGAAATTTACGCACCGTTCGAAAAGTTTAATTTTAGCAATACCAAATGTTTCCTTACAGGAGATGCATTGCAAAGCGAGGAGGAAAAGATCCAGGTTTTTCCGCAATGGCTGATGAGCCTGTACAACCTGGAAGACCAGCCCTTTAAACTGCTCGATGAAAGCATCGCTACCTATAAAGACCTGAAGATCCCCTGCTCGGCCCGCGTAAACGATGAGTTTTTAGAGCCGCTTGAAAATGAGATTGCAGCAGCATTCAGCAAAGGTTACGAAGGCGTAAAAGCTTTGGATGAACTAAAACTTTTCCAGTGGACCAGCAAGCTGTTGTATGGCATTATCTTTAACGAGATCCAGTCGGGCATAAAAATGATGCATGCGCAGGGCGAAGAGTTTAACATTTCGCAGGCCATTATCCATAAATTCAGCCACCTGCACCTGATGCTGCAAAGCATTAACCTGCCCATCCATTTTGAAGAATTTAAACCCTTTAGCCTGTTTTTATTTAAGGTAGATAATAAAGCCGAAGAATTTGGCTACCGCGACGAGATCAACACCCAAACCTTCGCCCTGCGGATAAAAGACTTTGGTTTTGTAATGTGCCTGCAGGATAACAGTGCGAACTTTGGCTATCACCATAAAATTTACAGCCAAATAAAAGAGGATATACTGCACCCCATACAGTTTGAAGAATTTAGCGGGATCGTATTTTATAGCAATTACCTGTTTAACCGCTTACCGGAGTATAATATTTTACCCGTTGGCGAGGATATTTATATTGAGGACATGCCCCTGCGCGGTATAAGCAGCAAGCCTTTGTTTGATGAATGGCAGAACAAAACCTACGGGCAGGTACTGGAAAACTTCTGGAAAAACTGGGGCTTTTTGCTATTAGAGATCATTAAAAACCCCGAGAAACCCATGAGCTACCTGTTTGATGATGCCGGCAACAAAATAAGCGCCGATACTATTGCGCTGCCCCGGTAAACTGGCTTACAAATTCATTAAAAATATTGTGGTGCAAAGCAAAGGTAATTACTATACCGCTTAGCGCCCCATACAAGTGGGCATCATGGTTAACATTATCGCGCGCGTGTTTAGATGCAAAGTGGCAGTACACCAGGTACAGTATGCCAAATATCCATGCCGGGATAGGTATTGGAATAAAAATTAAGCCCATTTTAGCCGTGGGAGAAAACATAATAAAGCTAAACACCACCGCACTGATGGCCCCGGAAGCACCCAGGCTATTATACCAGATATCGTCTTTATGTTTTTGAATGGAGGGCAGGTCGCTTAATATTAAACTAAGCACATACAACACCCCAAACTGCCAGTGCCCCAACCTATCCTCCAGCATAAAAGCGAAGAAATAGTACGACAGCATATTAAAGAACAGGTGGTTCCAGTCCTTATGGATAAGGCCACTGGTAATAACAGTATAAACCCTTTGCCCGCGCGATACGCCGTAAGGGTTCAGTATAAAATTGCCGTAGATATTCTCGTTTGAGAACGCCATCAATGATGTAGCCAGCGTTATCACAAATATAATGGAGGCCACGGGGGCCGCTAAAAAGATCTCTATCATTTTAAGTCGAGGTTAGTATTGGTTAACAGCCTGCCCACCGGGTAACGCAGGTATGTTTTTTCGAAATAGGGTGAGTTGCGGTATACAAAGTTTAATTGTGCAACAGCGCTGGCTGCCAGTTTTGGGTCGGCTGCTTTTGCATCATCCAGCTTTTTACGCAGGGTGGGGTTATCCTTTAACATCTGGGCGGCAACATCTTCAAATACATAGTCAGAAAAATATTCTTTTTGCCCCAGTATGCTATCAAAAAAGTTCCAGGCAAAAAAGGAATCTACACCTTGCGGTTCAAGCGTTTCTACAATATAACGGTTAATGGGTTGGTTTACATATACCACGTAGTCGCCTTCGTAAAAACGCACTTTGGCATCAACAGGGTTTAGCTGCACATTGCTGTGAATGTAATGCCCTTCGTAAGGTTTTGCCGGGGTCTTATAATCGCCGATGTAGTACATCTGTAAGCTAAGGGTAGTATCATGCGCCAGGCGGCTCATGGCAACTTTGTTCAGTTTAAACAGATCAATAACCTTACCCCAGGCCTGCGGGATAATGTAGGCTACCGGTTTGTTTACGGTAACTGTTGGCTTATAAGTATTATAAAACTTTATGGTTTTGGTATAAGGCGAACTACGGTCGTAAAAAAGTCGTTTAAGGCCGCTTACGTCGCTGGTTTTGTATTCGGCGGCGTAGCCTTTAAAGGTAATGGTATCTACCTTGCTTTCATCCAAAGCCCAGTTTAAGGCAAATGTTTGTTGTTTGCTTACATCGCCATCAACCTGCTTTTTCATAGTACCCAATAGCCGGGCATCGCGCTGGCAAATACTAATGAGGTGCTGCATAAAAGTATACGTAGCCCAAACCCTTTTGTCAAACGGTTTTAGCATGTGCGTTTCCGTCATGTAACTGATGATGTTGTGCTGGGCCGCAAAACCGGTAGAAAAGCGCGGCGTTTCCATAAAACTCACAATGCCGCTATCGGGCAGGCCTTGCTCGCCGGCACCATAAGGGATCATCTCAAAACCGCTTTTTTTCATGTTTTTGTATAAGTCGGCTGTAAGGGTTTTGCTGGTATAGCTGGCCAATATAGGGTTTTGCTTATCTTTTTGCGTTTCTATCAGCGTCATTACGTACTGGTAATCGGCGCCATCGCTGGTGTGGTTATCCAGTAAAACCTCGGGCTGCCAGGTGTTCAGTATCCGGGCAAAGGCCAGGGCGTTTTTACTATCGCCTTTTATAAAATCGCGGTTAAGGTCGAGGTTACGGTAGTTACCCCTAAAGCCATACGCCCGCGGGCCATTCTGGTTTATACGTGATACTCCGCGGTTAATACTGCCATCAATATTATACAGCGCAATAAAGCATAGCACAACATCTTTCGGTAGTTGGTTCTTTTTAAGCAGGTCGCGGACCAGCATCATACTGGCATCAATACCCTCTGGCTCGCCCGGGTGGATGCCGTTATTGATTAGTAGTACCCTTTTATTTTGCTTTTTGATAAGTGCGGGGTCAAACACTTTATCCTTTGATAAAACAACCAGTGTTAGAGGCTTGCCAATATCTGTTGAGCCATAATTAAACAGGCGCATTTGCGGCTGTTGTTTTGCCAGGCTTTTGTAATAGGTTATAACCTCATTATACGTGGCTGTATAGTTTTTATCCTTGCTTAGCTCAAACGGGGTTTGCTGTGCATATACATGCAGATAGCAAAAAACTGAAAATAGCAGAAAGATAGTTTTTTTCATACCATTATTCGCCGGCAATTTCGGCTTGTAATTTTTTAGGGAGGCTTTTTAAGATCAGGTCATAAGAATGATCTATCATATCGCGCAGTTGCGTGTTGGTTAACAAGCCATCGGTGCGTACGGTGTTCCAATGCTTTTTATTCATGTGGTACCCGGGTTTAACCTCGTTGAATTGCTCACGTAGCTCTACTGCTTTTTCGGGGTCGCATTTTACGTTAAAGCTGGGCTGGCCCAGGCTGGTTATTAAAAATATCTTTTCACCAACTTTAAACACCAGCGTATCTTCACCAAAAGGGAACCCTTCGGTAACAGCCGGTTTTGCCAGGCAGTAATCGCGTAGTTCTTCTATATTCACGTTAATAACCTCTTATATCCTTATCGTAAGACCCCTCGCCACCAAAGTTAACTTTAATGCCAATGGTTATTTGCCTATACTGATCAAGGGCATTGTTTTTAAATTTTGTAGACGGATCAGCATAACCATCAAGGCCTTCGCCAAAGGTAAGGTTATGCTGATAGCCAATATCCAGGCGGATGTTTGGCTGGTCGTAAGCGTTATAAAACTTAAATTCATAGCCAAAACGCAATGGCACAATAAAATTAACACTGTTATCCTTACCCGGGAAGGTGTAAAGTGGGACAGACCCAAGCTGGGTCCTGTTTGCGTCAACCTTATTATAAATGCCCCCCACGCCAGCACCGGCGTAAAAGTTTTTAACGATGTTTAAAAAAACATTCCGCTCATAATTTATAACCTCGCCAAGCTGCACATCCATATGAAGTATGAGGGCTTTATAATTATTTTCGTACCTGCGGAGATCTTTATCAAGATCAACCGTATTGCCACCGCCTGATAATTTTCCGAATTGAAACTCTAACCCTATAGGCACATAAGGGGTAAAAAAGTAGTTAGCTGTTATTGCATACGATTTGTTCTTATACTCCCTTTTAAGATCGGCATAAGGTTGGTTTTCGCTTGCGCTGATACCGATGCCATACATTGCATAATTTAAATTACCCTGAGCTTTGCCCTTATGAAAACACAAGGCTAATACAATAAATAAAAGATACTTTTTCAATGAATTTTATGTTTGATATTTACAATTTAGCTGCCGGTTTAAGAATGTATCCGTGCAAATAAATTTTTTACTAATATAAGCTTTCTATGGATTTTACTACATCGTTAAGTTTTACTGTTACCGACAGGTTTTTAAGATATGTGAAGATCGACACCCAGTCGGACCCCGCATCGCCAACCACCCCATCAACCCAAAAACAAAAGGACCTTGGCCGTTTGCTGGTGAGCGAACTTATAGCGATTGGTATTACCGATGCGCACCTTGATGAATACGGATATGTGTATGCTACCATCCCGGCAAACAGCGACAGCAAAGATGTCCCGGTGATCTGTTTTTGCTCGCATATGGATACCGCGCCCGATTGTAGCGGAAAGGATGTGAAACCGCTTGTTCATAAAAATTACAACGGTGCAGATATTGTTTTGCCTGATGATAACACACAAGTTATTCGTATGCAGGACCATCCTGACCTTAAGAACCAAATAGGGAACGACATTGTAACGGCATCGGGCAATACCCTGCTTGGCGCGGATAATAAGGCAGGCGTGGCCGAAATTATGGATGCCTGCTACCAGTTAATAAACCACCCCGAAATTAAACACGGGACAATTAAAATACTTTTTACCCCCGATGAGGAGATTGGCCGCGGGGTAGATAAGGCAGACATTGCCAAAATTGGCGCCTTTGCCTGTTACACCATGGATGGCGAAAGCGCGGGCAATATGGAGAATGAAACTTTTAGTGCAGACGGGGCTAAACTAACTATACACGGCGTGAGCGCGCACCCGGGTTTTGCCAAAGGTAAAATGGAGAGCGCTATTAAAATTGCCGGACAGATTATTGCGGCTTTGCCGGATGATTTATCGCCTGAGCATACTTCAGATATGCAGGGGTTTATACACCCGGTAGATATTAGCGGACATGTAGAAACCGCCACGATTGATTTCATCATCCGTGATTTTAAGGATAATAAGCTTGCTGAACACGCCGGGGTTATCCGCAAGGTGGCAGATGAGGTTTTAAAACATTTCCCAAATGCTACCTATACGCTGGAAACACACGAACAGTACCGCAACATGAAGCATGTGCTGGCACAAAACCCACAGATAGTTGACTACGGCATGGAGGCCATGCGCCGCGCCGGGCTTAATGCCAAGCTTTGCAGCATCCGCGGCGGAACGGATGGTTCGCGTTTATCATTCATGGGCCTGCCTACGCCAAACATCTTTGCCGGCGAACACGCGTTTCATAGTAAGCAAGAATGGGTATCTGTACAGGATATGCAAAAGGCTGTTGAAACCATTTTGCATTTGTGTATGGTTTGGGAAGAGATGGCTTAATCCCCCTTAGGATTTGGAGGTTTTAATAAAGCGAAAGCGCTGATTATAAGGCATATGCGGGTTGCGCAGAGTGCAAAAAACACTAAAGAGCTGATTACAAAGGATATACGAGCGTTCACGTGGTGTTCACGGTCGTGAACGTGAACACTTTGCACCTTTTGGGCTGTTTTAAAGCGTTTCAGGTCGTTTTAAGGCGGTGTTTGGCAAGTATAAAGGAAGCATACAAGTAAGGATTAGTACCCTACTTGTATGCCATCCTTAATACAATAAATTATCATACGGGTATCTCTCCGTATGCACTTTCTTTACGTACTCGTAAAGTAGCTCTCTAAATTCGTCTACGTTTTCTTTTTCGGTAGCCGAGATGAATATAGCGGGGCTGTTATTTTTGGCCATCCAGCTGTGTTTAAAATCATCAAGTGTTAACGGTTCTTCGGTTACATCAACGTGATGCTGCTCGGGCACGAAGGCATCTATTTTGTTAAATACAGTGATCATTTGTTTATCAATAGCGCCAAGGTCTTTCAGTGTTTCATTTACCGTACGGATCTGGTCTTCAAAGCTTGGGTGCGATATATCTACCACATGGATCAGGATATCCGCCTCGCGTACTTCATCCAGGGTCGATTTAAAGCACTCTACCAAATGGTGAGGCAACTTGCGGATGAATCCAACGGTGTCTGACAGTAAAAACGGCACATTTTCAATCACTACTTTCCGTACGGTAGTATCCAATGTGGCAAACAATTTATTCTCGGCAAACACTTCAGACTTTGCCAGCATATTCATGATGGTTGATTTACCTACGTTGGTATAGCCTACCAATGCCACACGCATTAACTGCTGGCGGTTTTTACGCTGGGTTTCGTTCTGGCGGTCTATCAGCTTCAAACGTTCCTTCAGCAGTGATATCTTATTCAGGATCAAACGCCTGTCCGTTTCTATTTGTGACTCACCCGGGCCACGCATACCAATACCACCCTTTTGGCGCTCTAAGTGGGTCCAAAGGCGGGTTAGGCGGGGTAACAAGTATTGTAATTGTGCCAGTTCTACCTGTGTTTTGGCCTGTGCCGTTTGTGCACGCCCGGCAAATATATCCAGGATCAGGTTGCTCCTGTCCAGTATCTTTACATTCAGCTCCCGCTCAATATTACGCAGTTGCGATGGGGTAAGCTCGTCGTCAAATACAACAATGTCTATCTCTTCGGCAATAACATATTCTTTTATCTCATCCAGCTTACCGGTACCTACAAAGGTAGAGCGTTCCGGGCGTTGCAATTTTTGAGTAAAGGTTTTCACGGTACGGCCACCGGCGGTAGCCACCAAAAACTCCAGTTCTTCTAAATATTCTTTCTCGCGTTCTTCAGTTTCGTTTGGTGTAATAACACCAACCAAAACCACTGTCTCCTGCTTCACAGCAGTATCAAAAAACTTTGGCTTCATTTAAAAATGATTAACAATTAAAGTACAAAGGTAACAACATATATTTTGATGTTTTGTGCCGATTTATATCTATTAGCTTATCCACCAGTTATTTTCAAGATGCAGCTGCGTTCGTGCCCGCGTTATTGATGTGTACCACCATTTACAAAGCTCCAGCCTGTCCATCCCGTACATACTTTTCTCCAGGAATAAAAACACGTTATCCCATTCGCCGCCCTGGGCTTTGTGGCAGGTTACGGCATAGCCATAGGTTGCTTTAAGGCAGCCCAAAAATTCATCCTGCCGCATGGCTTTGTTATACTCGGGCGAGTTGGGCTCAATCTTTTTGCCTTGCATCCTGAAGCTAAAATCAACCATCAACTCTTTACTTTGCTCTTCGGTAAGGTTGCCTTTAATATCATTAACCGCATCCAGCGAGAGCAACAGCGTAAAGTCAATCTCTACCGAAATAGGCCTCACCTTTACCTTTTGAAACTTCATACCCACTTTATTAACGATAGCTCCAAGCTCGCGTACCTCCACAAAATCGCCGTTTGATAATGGTACGGTATAGTTGTTTTGGGTAACCAGCAGTATCTCGCCAATTTGTAATGGCTTATAGGCATCGCCAAATAATTCACGGCGCATGTCGCGGTTTATTTTTTGTACCGTTTTATTGCTGCGGGCAATAGCCAGTGTTTCATTAGCGCCGTGTTCCCGATAGTTTTTAAGGTATTGTGTAAACAGGTCGCCAGTTGTTTGATGTAGTTTTACGTTGTTGAGGTCTGATGCCGGTAATTTAGGGAAACGTTCCCAGGCATTTTGCTGGCTCATATCGCGTACGGCCGTTGCCAGCCTTAATATATCATTGCCGGCGGTTACACGCTCTATTTTTTGCAGTGTGTAGGTTACGGCTACCCTGTTTTGTTTGGCAAGCCAACTCATATCCAACGCCGGACTACTATTTTGCCCCACAGGAGGCAACTGGCATGGGTCGCCTACAAAAATGATCTTGTTATTGCCCGCAACTTTAAAAAAATCGTCGAGCAGGTTACCCGAACCAAAATTTGTGAAGGATGCGTTTTTGGGTGCCTCGCACGATAGCATGGACGATTCATCAACAATATACACCCGCTTGTTCTCGTCTGCCGAGCGTACCATAAACTCCAGGCTCATTTGGTTGCTGTTTTCGGCAGCCTTATCGTTCATGAAATGTTGTATGCCATCCACCTTACTAAAATTGTAAAGTTCGCCGTGTACGGTTTTAGTTTCGTAGCCTGTTTTGCCCTTTAAAACGGTAGCTGCCCTGCCTGTGGATGCCAGCATGCAAAATTCCTGCTCGGTATCGGTAAGCATTTTGGCCAGGCGCTGCATCAGGAAGGTTTTACCGGTGCCGGCGTAGCCTTTCAGTACAAAAACATTGGCAGCGGGATGCTCCAAAAACTTCTCGATTGCCTTAAAAGCTGCTTTTTGTTCTGTGTTTAAAGTGATCTCGGCCGACATGCGCGCCTAAGATATCGAAATTATACAAAAGACTAAAAAAATTAGCAATAATAATTATCCATAGGATATCTTCTTACGATCGTCTGCGACGCGATAATAGGCAATACAATCGCAAATCCATGTTAAACACTCGTTGCAGACTGGCACAAGTAACTCATGAATATTACCTCAACCCCTTCACAAATTCCCGCATGGCCGCGCCCGGGTCTTGCTGCTTCATGAAATTTTCGCCAATTAAAAAGCCGTTAAAGCCAACTGCTTTTAATTGTTTAATGGTTTCGGTATCGCTGATGGCGCTTTCCGAGATCTTCATGAATTCATTAGGGATCTGGTCAACCAGTTTATAGGAGTTTTCTACCGAAACGGTAAAATCGGCCAGGTTGCGATTGTTTACACCTATGGCATCCAGGTTGGCATCTATGCTGCGCTCCAGTTCTTCCAAATTATGCACCTCTAAAAGCACATTCAGCTCAAGGCTTTTGGCAAGCGAAGCCAGGTTTTTTATCTCGGCTGGGGTAAGTATGGCGGCTATCAGTAAAATAATATCGGCACCTAATGCTTTTGCTTCGATTACCTGGTACTCATCAATCATAAAATCCTTACGCAGTATGGGGATACTGGTAGCCCTGCGCGCACGGGTAACATCCATTTTACGGCCCATAAAAAAGCCGTAATCGGTAAGTACCGAACATGCCGAAGCGCCTGCCGCGGCATAATCCTTAGTAACATCTTTTACCAGCGCATCATCATTAATAATGCCTTTTGATGGCGATTTACGCTTAAACTCGGCGATAATGCCGGTACGATCAGGCGCCAGCAAAAAATCTTTAAAAGAGTATGTTTCCCGGTGGAAATATTCAGACTCCTCCAGTTGAGTATAGGTGGTGCGCACCTTATCCCGTTCAACTTCCTTTTTTTTATGGGCAACTATTTTATCGAGTATTGTCATTTTATTCAAATCTATAATAAACCGGTGTCATTTCGAACGATAGTGAGAAATCATGTTATTACCTGCACTGTTGCCGACATGATGAAAAAGATTTCTCCTCGCTCCCCGCACTCGTCACCCCGATGCTCGTTCGAAATGACAGCGGGTATTGGTTTACGCCTTCAACCAGTTCTGCATCATTTCTTTACCGTACTCCGTCAGTACCGATTCTGGGTGGAACTGTACACCACGAACATTAAATTCCTTATGCCTTAAAGCCATAACCGAGCCATCTTCCTCATCAATGGCGGTAACCTCTAATATAGCGGGCAGGTCTTTCTCTACCACCCAGGAGTGGTACCTGCCAACCTTAAAGGTATCAGGTAAGCCGGCAAAAAGCGGTTCACTGGTATCCGTTACTTTTATGGGTGTGGCAATACCATGCATGGGTTGTGGCAAATTGTAAAGTTTGCCGCCAAATACTTCAGCAATAGCCTGCTGGCCAAGGCATACACCAAACATGCTTTTTGTCGGCGCGTACTTTTTTATCACCTGCAAAAGCAAACCTGCTTCTGATGGTATCCCCGGACCGGGCGACAGGATGATATGACTAAAAGCGTCTACATCTTCTATCTTAAACTGATCGTTCCTCCAAACCTCGCATTGCAAACCTAACTCGTTTACCAAATGCACCAGGTTATAGGTGAAAGAATCGTAATTGTCTATTATTAATATTTTCATTTTGAACCTTGATTGAGGGATTAAAGGATTACCCTGATTCCTGTATAATTAATCTCTAACCTTTATCTATAACTCTTCCGCCAGCTCTATCGCTTTGCGCAGGGCGGCTATTTTATTATCTACCTCTTTCAGTTCGCTTTCGGCAATTGAGCCCGCTACTATGCCTGCACCTGCCTGGTAGTGCAGCGTATTGTTCTTACTCAGGAACGAGCGGATCATGATAGCGTGGTTAAAATCTCCGTTGAAACCGAAGAAACCTATTGCACCACTGTAAAAGCTGCGTTTACTTTTTTCGTTCTCGTCAATAATTTCCATGGCCCTGTATTTCGGCGCACCGCTCAGCGTACCCGCCGGGAAGGTATCGGCCACAATTTTAAATGATGATGTACCCGGTTTTAGTTTGCCGCTTACATGCGATACCAGGTGGATGAGATGCGAATAATACTGCACCTCTTTGAACGCGTTTACCGTTACCTGCTCGCAATGGCGGCTCAGGTCGTTACGGGCAAGGTCAACCAGCATTACGTGCTCGGCCGATTCTTTGGGATCGTTCTCTAGCTGGCGGGCAATCTCGGCGTCTTTCTCATCATCGCCGCTGCGCTTAAATGTACCGGCAATCGGGAAGATGCTGGCCACCCTGTTTTTAATGGTGATCTGTGCCTCGGGCGATGAACCAAAGATCCGGAAATCGCCATAATCAAAATAGAACAGATAAGGTGATGGGTTGATGGAACGTAACGCCCTGTATACATTAAACTCATCCCCTAAAAACGTTCTCGAAAAAGCCCTCGATGGTACTATCTGGAAAACATCCCCACGGTAAATGTGCGTTTTCATCTTCTCCACAATGGCGATGAACTCCTCGTTAGTGAGGTTCGACTTCTCGGCATCGTTGCTTTTAAAACTGTATTCGGGGAAGTTTTTGTTCTTGATCAGGTCTTCAATTTTTTCTAACCCATTGGTTTGGGGCTGGCCTTCTACCTGGTTATGGAAAATATACAGCTCATTTTTAAAGTGATCGATAGCGATAATGTAGCTATAAATATGGTACTGCATCACCGGGATCTTGCGTGCAGTATCGGTACTTTCTTTCAGGCGGATGGTTTCGAAATGCTCAACCGCCTCGTGGGTAAAGTAGCCAAACAAGCCGTTCGACAGGATTTTGGAGTTATTGGCCTCCACCTCAAAACGAGCGGTAAAATTGTTTATCTCGTCGGTTATATCAAACTCGCCGGGGTTACTTATCTCTTCGGCACCATCGGGGAATTTCTTTTTTAGCGTACCATTATCAAGCACCAGGCCACTGATGGGGGCGCAGCAAACAAAGCTCAGGCTGTTTTCGCGGCTATGGTAATCCGAGCTTTCAAGCAGCAGCGAATTGGGGAACACATCCCTTAAACGCAGGTAAATGCTTACCGGCGTGGTGGTATCGGCAAGTAACTTTTTTTGAGTGGTTGTAATTTTATATGTTTTCATTAGTGATTATCTAAGAGCGCATTAAACAAAAAAACCCGGCGAATTGAGCGTTCGCCGGGTTTCAAATTAGGTTTACATTTGATTAGTACTGCATATCAAAAACTATCCGGCCTGCCATGTTTTCACATAGTGCCACCAATTGGTATTAAGGATAGTTGTTTTCATATCGTGGCAACAAATTTATATAAAAAATTGAATTATCAAATTTTTTGTCGACTTTTTTAGTGGGATATCCCAAAAAAAGCTCTTTTACTCTGAATTATGGCTACCGCAATAACCACTAAAGCCAAAATATAGAAGATAGCGATGGTTCTGTGCTTGCCCTCTGGCAAAGCGATTTTCTTTGATTTGCTATGGCCGATAGTTATTAAAACAATGGCAAACAGCATCATAGCAATGTGCTCAACCGTCCAGTAACGGGCCTCGGCATCCTTCATTACCCCGGCACCAAACCTTACAAATGGGCTTAAAAAGTAAAGCACCAGCCCCAGCAAAAATTGGGTATGTGCAGATATGAGTGCAAATAAATTAATTTTACGGTTACCCTCGGTATATGGTTTTTTGCCAAGCCAGCCAGCTAATGATTGAAATATGGCCAGTAAAACCAGGATGATAACAATGTACCTGAAACCCGAGTGGAAGTACTTGAAAAAGCTATAAGCGTTCATGCGTTTAAAATTTGACCCGAATATAAGGATAAAAAAAATTCAATGGTGATTTTAACCACAGAGAACACAAAGTTGCCATGACTTAAAATCTTTGTGTACGCTGTGAAAACCTCCGTGCCCTCTGTGGTTAAATAATTAAGCGGGGAAACTAAACTTCCCCATCAGTACAGCCGGGTTATCTCCAATTTTAACCGGCTCGCCGCAAAGTGCTTCATTGCCAAGCAGGGCAAATAATATGGCTTCCTTGGCATCGGGGTTTATCCCCAGTTCGGCGGTATTGGCTATTACCGCATTGGGCAAAGCGTTTTGGAGGTAATTGATCACGTAAGGGTTTCTTGCCCCGCCGCCGCTTACAAATATTTTAAGCCCTGGTATATTAAAATGCATTTTTATAAAATTGCTGATGGTGCGGCCGGTAAAGGCACTTAGCGTTGTTACCAGGTCGGTTTTATTGATATTGAAGCTGCGCGATGTTTGCTGCGCATTGGCTACAAATTCCAGGTTAAACAACTCGGGGCCGGTAGTTTTGGGTAAGGTTTCGTTAAAAAACGGGTGGTGCAGTAAGTCTTCTAATAAAGTTTCATCAACCGTACCAGCATTGGCTATCGCCGAATCTTCATCATATGGTTTATTAAAATATTGGCGGCAGGCGGCATCTATTAAAGTATTGCCGGGGCCAATATCGGTGCATAAAACTTTTGAGGTATCACCATCTGCCGGCAGGTAAGTAAGGTTGGCTATGCCGCCGATGTTTAGTAATACCCGTTCCTCACCGGCTTTAGTGCCTAATAATACATCGCCATATAAAGCTAAGGGCGCACCCTCACCACCGGCGGCAATATGCTTTTGGCGAAAGTCGCTTATCGTTAATATACCTGTTTTCACCGCTATATGGTCGCCGTCTCCAATTTGCAGGGTGGCGTTGCCATAACCAGGTTGTTTATGCTGATGCTTGGGCGCATGGTATATGGTTTGGCCATGGCTGGCAATAAAATCAACCCCCGCGGGGTTAATATTCCATTGCGCTAAAGCCTGTAATATCAGCTCCGCATGGAAAATACCGATGTAAGCATTCAGTAAACATACTTTTTCCAGGTCGGCCTGCCTTTGGGCGAAAACCTGCTGCACTTCCTGTTTAAAATGATCATCATAAGGGATGGTAATAAATTGCAATAGCTCAAACCTTGTATGAGTACCATTGCCGTTGAATTTGCACAAGGCGATGTCAAGGCCATCTAAAGAAGTGCCCGACATAAGGCCGATGCCCAGCTTTTCTTCCTTTTGGGCAATAGTAAATAGTTTCTGCAGGTATTTGTTGAGTGCGGGCATGCGCTAATTTACCTGTTTTGCCCGCTTCACAAAAGATAAATTTAAACCGCCTGTATATATATAATCTGATATATTTGTTTAGAAGCATTGTAACCAATTACAACCTTAAGCCCATGGCCAGATTAAACTTATTAGAAGAGACACGATACGAGAAATTACCGGTTACGGTTTACTCAGATCAAAACGCTGCTTCGGTAGCTGTTGCAAAACGCATAGCCGAACTTATCCGCAAAAAAGAAGCTGCAGGCGAACAGGCTGTGCTTGGTTTAGCAACGGGTGTTACCCCAATTAAAGTTTACGCCGAACTGGTGCGCTTACACAAACAGGAGGGGCTATCGTTTAAAAATGTTATCACCTTTAACCTGGATGAGTATTACCCCATGAAGCCCGACGCAGTGCAAAGCTACGTAACCTTCATGAATGAGAACCTGTTTGATCATGTAGATATCAAAAAAGCCAACGTACACATCCCCGACGGGACACTTGCGCCGGATAATGTTGCCGCTTTTTGTTTAGAATACGAAAAGCAAATAGAAGAACTGGGCGGGTTAGACCTGCAGATACTTGGGATAGGCCGTACCGGCCACATTGGTTTTAACGAACCGGGATCGGCACCAAACTCGGGTACGCGCCTCGTTACCCTTGATGACCTTACCCGCCGCGATGCTTCGCGCGATTTTGGTGGTAAACAAAACGTACCTACCAAAGCCATCACCATGGGTGTGGGCACTATCTTCAAGGCACGTGAGATTATCCTGATGGCCTGGAGCGCCAAGAAAGCGCCTATAGTCCGCAAAGCGGTAGAGGGCGAAATCTCTGGCGATGTACCGGCCACCTTCCTGCAATTATCAGACAGCGTTGAGTTTATACTGGATGTGGATGCCGCATCAGACCTAACCCGTTTTGATACCCCGTGGCTGGTTAAAGATTGTGTTTGGGAAAAGCAACTCATCAAAAAAGCGGTGATATGGCTATCCAATACGGTTGGCAAACCCATCCTGAAACTAACCGAAGAAGATTATAATAGCAACGGCATGGCCCAACTGGCGGTTGAGCAGGGCCCGGTGTACCAGATCAATATTGATATATTTAACCAGTTACAGCATACCATTACCGGCTGGCCCGGGGGTAAACCGGGAGCTGATGATAGTCAAAGGCCCGAACGTGCCGAACCTGCGCACAAGCGCTCAATCATCTTCTCGCCACACCCGGATGATGATGTGATCTCGATGGGTGGTACTTTTATTCGTTTGGTTGACCAGGGGCATGATGTACACGTAGCCTATCAAACGTCGGGCAATACTGCTGTGTGGGATGATGATGTACTGCGCTTTATGGAATTTGCGATAGACTTTAAGGAAAGCATTGACGAAGACGCCTCAAAAATGAAGGCTATTTATGAGGATATGCGCAAGTTTATGGCAATTAAACAACCCAACCAGATAGATTCATTGGAGATTCGTGACGTAAAGGGCTTTATCCGCAAAACAGAAGCCATTGCGGGTGCGCGCTATGCAGGCGTGCCCGATAGTAATATCCATTTCCAGGCCTTGCCGTTCTACGAAACAGGCAAAACACAGAAAAACTCGGTAGGCGAGGATGATATTAAGCTAACCATGGAGCTGCTGCAAAAAGTAAAACCCCACCAGGTATTTACCGCCGGCGATTTTGCCGACCCGCACGGTACGCATATTGTTTGTTTTAACATCGTGATAGAATCGTTACGCCGCCTGCGTAAAACCGAAGCATGGGTAAACAATTGCTGGGTTTGGATGTACCGCGGCGCATGGCAGGAGTTCCCTACCTATGAAATAGAAATGGCGGTACCACTATCGCCGGCAGAAGTATTGCGGAAACGTAACGCCATCTTTAAACACCAGTCGCAAAAAGACAGGCCCGTTTTCCCGGGTGATGATGCGCGCGAATTTTGGGTACGTGCGGAAGACCGCAACCGTGAGACCGCCCAAAGTTATGACAAACTGGGCATGGCCGAGTATGCCGCCATGGAAGCTTTTGTGAGATATAAATTTTAATAGTAATAAATTAACCACCCGTCATTGCGAGCGTAGCGTGAATCTACGATAGAAAAGTCGACGGCAAGCATATCGAAGATTGCCACGTCGCTACGCTCCTCGCAATGACGTGAAATAAGCACAACATGAAATATAAATTCTTAATTATCGCCTTACTCATCTGTGTAGCAGCAAAGGCGCAAACAACATCTAATATTACCCCGGCGCATTTAAAAGCTGCCGAAGATGTGCTTTTGGCATCAGGCGCGGGCGCGCAGTTAAAAGAGAATACCCTGTCAATGATCAAGCAGGCCAGCGCAAATGTGCCTGAGGATAAAAAAGCAAAGTTCATCCAGGTGATGAACACCTTTACTGATAAATACATGAACTGGGACCTGATTAAAGACCAGATGGCTGCCATGTACACGCAGGAATTCACAGAAAAAGAACTTAAAGACCTGGCTGTGTTTTACCGCTCGCCGCTGGGTGCCAAGCTTAATCAAAAACAACCCGTCCTTTTCCAAAAAGGCGCCCAATTGGGGCAGCAGGCGGTACAAAGTCACCAGGCCGAATTACAGCAAATGATGCAGGAAGCATTTAAAGATCAATAAACAATTTGTAACTAAGATATTCGTTTAGCATCTTAGTAAAATATTCCTTTTTAATTTAAATATGAACATTAACAGAGCTTTATCTGTTGCCACACTTGCCTTGATCATCGCATCGGGCAGTGCAACAGCACAGGTAAAAAGAAAACCTACCCCATCTCCAAAAAGCAAACCTGTAGCTGCTGCAGCTGCACTTCGCCCGGCCACCACGGCACTACCTGTTGATAAAGATGTGCTGATAGGCAAATTGCCAAATGGTTTAACCTATTACATTCGCCACAACGAACAGCCACAGAAACGTGCCGAACTATACCTGGTTAATAAAGCAGGGTCGGTTTTAGAAACAGATGCACAGCAAGGCCTGGCCCACTTTACCGAGCACATGGCCTTTAATGGCACCCGCGATTTCCCAAAGAACGCGCTGGTTGATTACTTGCAAAAATCGGGCGTAAAGTTTGGGGCCGACCTGAACGCATACACCTCGTTTGACGAAACCGTATATCAGCTACCCCTGCCAACAGATAGCACTGCTGTTTTTGAGAAAGGTTTTAATATACTGGCAAACTGGGCCGGCTATGTAACATTTGACCCTGCCGAAATAGATAAAGAGCGCGGTGTTGTTTTAGAAGAAGCACGCCTGCGTGGCAAAAATGCACAAGAGCGTTTAAGCCTGCAAACCCTGCCTGTTCTGTTAAATAACTCGAGGTATGCATTGCGCCTGCCTGTAGGTAAAGAAGATATTATTAAAAACTTTAATGCCGAAACCATTAAAAGCTTTTATGCCGATTGGTACCGCCCAAACCTGCAGGCGGTAATTGCCGTAGGCGATTTTGATGTGAAACGCGTAGAGCAACTCATCAAAGCAAATTTCTCGGGCCTTAAAAACCCCGTAGCGCCTAAACCACGTACCGAATTTAATGTAGCCCCAACACCGGGCACAGTTGTTAAGGTTGTTACAGATAAGGAGTTCCCTTATACCCTTGCCCAGATTGTTGTAAAACATCCTCAAACGGTTGTAAAAACAACAGACAGTTATATGCAAAGTGTGCGGGTTTCATTGTTCAATTTTATGCTGAACCAAAGGCTTGGCGAATTACAGCAAAAGGCCGAACCCCCATTTTTATATGCCCGTACCTCTTATGGCCCGCTAATTGGCAATCAGGATGCGTTTTCGTCTGTTGTGGTTGCCAAAACGGAAGGCCTGGAAACTGCTGTAAAAGCAGTTGTTGCCGAAACCGAGCGTGCTCGTAAATTTGGCTTTACCCTTACTGAGCTTGAGCGTGCCAAACAACAGGCATTGGTAGGCATCCAAAATGCTTATTATGAAAAAAACAAAACCAACTCGGCAAACTATGTAAGAGAGTACCAGCTTAATTTCTTAAAGGGCGATGCTATCCCGGGAATTGATTTTGAGTATGATTTTTACGTGAACAATATCAACAAAATAAGCCTTGACCAAATGAACGCCATGGCCGGTAAATTTATCAGCGACCAAAACCGCGTGATTATTGTTGAAGGGCCTGAGAAAGACAAGGATAAGTTACCTGATGAAAAAGCCATATTAGGCTGGTTAGGATCAGCCGGTAATAATCTTACTGCTTATGTAGATAATGTGACCAGCAAACCTTTAATGGAAAAAGCGCCCGAAGGATCAAAAGTAGTATCAGACACTACGGATGCGGCTATTGGCACCACCACCTTAATACTGGGAAATGGCTTAAAGGTAATTTTAAAACCTACCGAATTTAAAAACGACCAGATATTGATCAATGGATCGGCCTTTGGCGGTACCTCACTGGCAAATGACGCTGATTATACATCGGCGAGTTTTGCAGGCTCGGTTTTTGGCAGCAGCGGTATATCAGAATTTAACCAGGGGCAGCTAGATAAAATGCTGGCCGGTAAAAATGTAAGTATATCGCCCTATATCAGCGAAATTACACAGGGTATAAGAGGCAGCGCATCCCCGCGCGATTTTGAGACCGCCATGCAATTGATTTACCTGTATTTTACACAACCCCGCAAAGATGCAGAAATATGGCAGGGAACAATAAGCCAAACCAAGGCGCTGCTTACCAATCGTTCGCTTGATCCGCTCAGTGTTTACCAGGATACATTATCGAACGTGTTAAGCAATAATAATTTCCGTGGCGGGGCTACTACGGTTGAAAGGCTGAACACCGCCAATATTGATAAAGGATATGCCTTTTATAAAGACAGGTTTGCCGATGCAAGCAACTTTACGTTTGTTGTGGTTGGTAATTTTACAGTAGACCAGATAAGGCCTTTTATGGAAACCTACCTTGGTGCTTTGCCATCAACCCATAAAAAAGAAACGTTTAAAAATTTAAAAATGTACCCGGCCCCGGGGCAGATAACCAAAACCGTTTATAAGGGCATTGATGATAAAGCCAACGTGCAAATGATATACAGCGGCGATTATGTTTTTAACGAAGCCAATAACATGCAGCTTGATGCGTTGGAAGAGGTACTAAACATTAAACTGGTTGAGCGCCTCCGTGAACAGGAGAGTGGCATATATGCACCGGGCATAAGGGCTGCTTATGTTAAAAACCCACAAGGCAGGTACACAATAACCATTTCATTTACCTGTGCCGCCACTAACGTTGATAAACTGATAGCTGCAACGCTTGATGAGATAAACAAGATAAAATTAACGGGTGCACAACCTGCGGATATTGCGAAGTTTGTTGCCGAAGAGGCCCGTTCAACCCAGGTGCAGTTAAAACAAAATATTTCATGGGCAGGATACCTGGCAGGAGCCGTTCAGAACGACCAGGACCCTGATCAGATTTTAAGTCACGTTAAAAACCTCGATCAGATAACTGTGCAAAGCACAAAAGAGACTGCTGTTAAATACTTAAATAATAATAACCTGGCAAAAGTTATCCTGATGCCTGAAAAGAAATAACACTCAATTTTAAAGGAATAAAATGCCTCCCACGTTGGGGAGGCATTTTTTATTTAAGGGGCTTTAAGCTTGAAAAGAACGGCAGGTAAGTACTTGCAGCCTCCCGGCCGAATTCGTGCACGGTAATACCGGTAATAATGTCTTTATCATCAACATCAAAGGCTATACCTCCTTTAATATCATCATAAAGAGTGCGTTTACTTCCTTTATCGGTAAAAGTTGCTACCTTTTTTAAATGATATAACGGCCAAACACTTTTTAATGGTACGCCTGTATGCAGCTTGCTGTTTATTTTAAACACTGGCGAAGTAACCCTTATCTGTTTAACACGTTTTACTTCGTCATCACCCTGCCCGCGCGAAAAATACATCTGGGTTACGTAACCCGTAGTATCGTGGTTGGCGTACCAGATAGATATACTTTTACCCATAGCCGCGTCGCCGGCATCCGGGATACCTAATCTTTTATGTACTTTCTCGCCGCTTTCATTGATAGTTGTTTGCCCAATGCTTACACCCGCCACCACAAGTTGTGCCAATGGTGCGGGTTTATCTGCCGGCAGGCCAACAACACTGGTATCTGCAGCTTTAATTATACTGTCTGGTTGCGAAGTGTCTTTTTTGCTAATAACAGTATCGGCTGATGCTGGTGTGCTTTTTTGCTTGCAGGAAAGTAACGCTATGGCCAGTACCGTGAATATAAAATATTTTGAAGAATTCATGCTCGTAACAATTTGTTTAATTTACAGTTGATAGATATAACCAATAATAAGGTATTTTGTTACCATAAACAATGACATCCAAAGGGCAAAAGGTAATACAGCAATGGTACAAGCAAAAAAAATGGAAGCAGTTCCCCTTTCAAAAAGAGATGGAGGAGGCTTACCTGTCGGGCTTTTCGGGCTTGCTGAACGCACCTACCGGAAGTGGTAAAACCTTTGCGTTGTTCCTGCCCTTTTTGGCCGATTTTATTAATAAGCACCCCGATAGCTATACTACCCAAAAAGATAACGGCCTGCTGATGCTATGGATAACGCCCCTGCGTGCCCTAACAAACGATATCCGCAAGGCGATGCAGGAGGTATGCGATGATATTGGCCTGCCCTGGCGTATTATGACCCGCACCGGCGATACCTCTGCCGCAGAAAAAGCCGCCTTAAAAAGAAAATTACCCGAGGTGCTGTTAACTACGCCCGAAAGCCTGCACCTGATGCTTGCCCAAAAGGAATACGCCAAAGTATTTAAAGGCCTGCAAGTACTGGTTTGCGACGAGTGGCACGAACTATTAGGCACCAAACGCGGTGTGCAGGTGGAGCTGGGCCTTTCACGCCTTAAAGCTCTCGCTTTAGTTGGCAGTGGCCAGTTGGCAGTTGAAAGTTTACAGTTGGCAGAAAACCCTCACCTCAAGCAAACTGCCAACTCCAGACTGCAAACTGATGAAAACCGCCGGCTCCGCATCTGGGGTATCTCTGCTACCATTGGCAACCTGGAGCAAGCTGCCGAAGTTTTGCTGGGGAATGATTTCCCGGCCGAACAGGTCAGGATGGTACGTGCGCATGTGGATAAGAAACTGGTGATAGAATCTGTCATCCCCCCCAATATTGAGAATTATAGCTGGGCGGGGCACATTGGTGTTAAACTCTTGCCGCAGGTAATGGAGATAGTGGCCAAAAGTAAAACCACGCTGATATTTACCAATACGCGGTCGCAAAGCGAGATCTGGTACCACGCTATTATTGATAATTATCCCGAGTATGCCGGTATTATGGCCATGCACCACGGCTCGCTTGATAACGAATTACGTAACTGGGTGGAGCAGGCCCTGCATGCCGAGGCGCTAAAGGTAGTGGTGTGCACTTCCAGTTTAGACCTGGGGGTAGATTTTCGCCCGGTGGATACCGTGGTGCAGGTAGGCAGCCCAAAGGGTGTTGCCCGTTTTATGCAGCGCGCCGGCAGAAGCGGCCACCACCCGGGTGCCATATCAAAAGCCTATTTTGTACCTACCCACTCGTTGGAGTTACTGGAGGGCGCAGCGCTAAAACAAGCTATTAAAAATGGCGTATTTGAAAGCCGCGACCCCATGCTGCTCACTATGGATGTGCTGATACAGTTTATGGTGACGCTGGCGGTATCTGATGGCTTCCGCGCCGATGAATTGTTCCGCGAGGTGAAAACCACCTTTGCCTTTGCAGACCTGCGCCGGGATGAGTTTAACCAACTGCTTGACTTTATAACCAACGGCGGTAAAACCCTTGCCCAGTATGATGAATTTTTAAAGGTAGAAGTGGAGAACGGCCTATTTAAAGTGAACAGCCGGCGTGTAGCCATGCGCCACCGCCTTAGTATTGGTACGATCACCAGTGAACTGAGCATCCGGGTAAAATGGCTCAGCGGTGGCAGTTTGGGCACGGTAGAAGAAGGGTTTATAGCCAAATTAAAACCGGGTAATACCTTTTGGTTTGCCGGCCGTAGCCTGGAATTTATCAAGGTAAAGGAAATGACGGCCTACGTAAAAAAATCAAAATCAACCAAAGGGCTGATACCTAGCTGGAATGGTGGTAGGATGCCTTTATCGTCACAATTATCCGCCGTTTTTAGGGATAAGCTGGATGAAGTAGCTAATGGTATTGAAACAGATATAGAGGTTAAGGAACTGAAACCGCTTTTTGAACTGCAGGCAAAATTATCGCACCTGCCGCAAAGCCACGAATTTTTGATAGAATCCTTTAAGTCGCGCGAGGGGCATCATCTTTTATTTTACCCTTTTGAGGGGCGTTTGGTGCATGAGGGGATGGCATCTCTGTTGGCCTACCGAATCTCTAAAATTAAACCGGCCAGCTTCTCTATCGCCATGAATGATTATGGCTTTGAATTGCTGACAGATGAAGATATCCCGATTGAAGAGGCCTTGGAAGATGCCGATTTCTTTAGTATCAATAACCTGATAGAAGATATTCAGCATAGCCTCAACGCCAACGAAATGGCCCGGCGCAGGTTTAGGGATATTGCACACATTGGCGGGCTGGTGTTTACGGGCTATCCCGGGCAGCCGGTAAAGAATAAACACTTACAAGCGTCTACATCCTTACTTTTTGAGGTGTTTAATGAGTATGAGCCGGATAACCTGCTAGTGCGACAGGCGTATAATGAAGCGTTGGCCTTTCAGTTAGAAGAGTTCCGCCTGCGTGCTGCTTTGCAACGTATCCAAAAACAAAACATCATCCTGAAAACTATTGAACGCCCTACACCGTTTGCTTTCCCTATACTGGTAGATAGCCTTGGCCGCGAACGCCTTACTACCGAAACTATGGAAGAACGCATCGCCAAAATGGCCCGCCGTTATGGTGCTGATGAGGTTGCGGATAATGTTAAACCAAAGGTGAGGAAGCCGGGTGTTACGAGAAAGAAGGGATTTTAATAGCCATACTTCCCACCACCCTGTCATTTCGAACGTAGAGAGAAATCTTGTTCATTATGCAATGTTCGCCACCTGTCTGTCGAACAAAATTTCTCCTCGCTATCGCTCGTTCGAAATGATATAGTTTATTATTATATGTGGGCGAATAGATGCTTCGCTATCGCTCAGTATGACAAATAAAATAAGCCATAAAACAAAAAAAGGACGGTTACACAACCGTCCTTTTCAATATTTGGTAATTAGCGCTTAGGCTAATTTACGTTTTACTTCTACGTTTTCGTATGCTTCTACGATATCGCCAACTTCGATGTTGTTGTAGTTAGCAATGTTCAAACCACACTCGTAATTGGTTCCAACTTCTTTCACGTCGTCTTTGAAACGTTTCAAGGAAGCCAGCTCGCCTGTATGGATCACTACACCATCGCGAACGATACGGATCTTACTGTTACGGGTGATCTTACCATCCAATACCATACAACCTGCAATAGTACCCACCTTGCTGATCTTGAAGGTTTCGCGGATCTCTACGTTAGCCACGATCTTCTCTTCAAACGTTGGTGCAAGCATACCTTCCATCGCCGCTTTTATCTCATTGATAGCATCGTAGATGATAGAGTATAACCTGATATCGATCTGCTCAGCCTCGGCCAGTTTACGCGCACCTCCCGAAGGACGTACCTGGAAACCAATGATGATCGCATCTGATGCAGAAGCCAGCAATACGTCTGATTCGGAGATCTGACCCACTGCCTTTGATATGATGTTAACCTGGATTTGTTCGGTAGAAAGTTTCAGTAATGAATCTGACAACGCTTCGATAGAACCATCCACGTCACCCTTAACAATAATGTTAAGTTCCTTAAAGTTACCAACTGCCAAACGACGGCCAATTTCATCAAGCGTAATGTGTTTCTGTGTACGTAAGCCCTGTTCGCGTTGTAATTGTAAACGTTTGTTCGCAATTTCGCGTGCTTCAGGTTCGGTATCTAATACGTTAAACTTATCGCCCGCTGTAGGTGCGCCCTGCATACCCAACACCTGTACCGGTGTTGATGGCCCTGCAGATTCAACCCTTTGGCCACGCTCATTAGTTAACGCTTTAACACGCCCACTGTAGCAACCTGCTAATATCGGGTCGCCCACTTTTAAGCGGCCTGCCTGTACTAGAATGGTGGTAACAATACCACGGCCTTTATCTAAAGCAGCCTCAATTACGGTACCAACGGCGCGTTTGTTAGGGTTAGCTTTCAGCTCAAGCAATTCTGCTTCAAGCAATACTTTCTCTAACAACAGATCGACGTTTAAGCCTGTTTTGGCCGATATTTCTTGTGTTTGGTATTTACCGCCCCACTCTTCAACCAATATATTCATGGCTGATAGTTGCTCACGTACCTTATCGGCGTTAGCACCCGGCCTGTCAATTTTGTTGAAAGCGAATATGATTGGTGCGCCAGCAGCCTGCGCGTGGTTTATAGCCTCGCGGGTTTGTGGCATCACGCTGTCATCAGCAGCAATTACAATAATAACAATATCTGTTACCTGTGCACCCCTGGCACGCATGGCGGTAAAGGCCTCGTGGCCCGGTGTATCCAGGAAGGTAATCTTTCCTTTATCATCCGGCAAGGTAACTTCATAAGCGCCAATGTGCTGGGTTATACCCCCGGCCTCGCCGCCAATTACGTTTGTTTTGCGGATAAAATCCAGTAATGATGTTTTACCGTGGTCAACGTGGCCCATGATGGTCACAATTGGTGCACGCGGTATCAGGTCTTCCGGATCATCAGGCTGATCGAGTATAAACTCTTCGTCCTGTGGTTTTACAAACTCAACCTGGTAGCCAAACTCATCAGCAACAATGCTTAGGGTTTCGGCATCCAAACGCTGGTTAATGGATACGAACATACCCAAACTCATACAGGTTGAGATGATCTGCGTTACAGACACATCCATCATGAGGGCTAATTCATTTGCCGTAACAAATTCGGTAACCTTTAACACTTTAGATTGTGCATCCTGCTCCATTGCCAGTTCATCAGCATTGGCAGCAACATCATCACGTTTTTGACGACGGAATTTTGCACGCTGCGCAAACTTGCCCGACTTACCTGCGCCGCTTAAGCGTGCAAGTGTAGCCTTGATCTGGTCTTGTATATCTTTTTCTGATGGTTCTTCTTTAGGGCCTGAACTTGCAGGTGGCCTTCCACCTCTAAAATCGGGACGGTTGCCGCCACCCGGAGGGGCTGTAGGCCTGTTCCTGAAATCGGGACGGTTAGGGTTAATGGTACCACTTGGCGGTGCTTGTTGCTGGCCTCCTCCGTTACCACCCTGCTGATCTTTACGCTTACGTTTGCGTTTCTGATCGGCTGCGCTGCCTGCGGCATTTGATGATGCTACCGGGCCACCGCGTTTAGGCTGGTTAACCGGCAACTGTATCTTACCTATAATTTTTGGCCCTGTTAAACGCTCTGCATTCGCACGGATCACTTCATCCGGTTCGGCGTCGTCTGTTGGGGTTTGTGCCTGTGGTTGTGTTACCGGGGCTACAGATGTTTCTGCTTTAGGCGCTTCTGCAACTGGTGCAGGTGCAACGGGGGCCGGTGCAGGTTTCTCTGCAACTGGCTCTGGTGCTTTTGGCGTTTCTACTTCTGCAACTGGTGCCGGTACCGGTTTTTCTACAACTGGCTCTGGTGCTTTTGGTGTTTCTACAACCGGTGCAGGTGCCGGCGTTTCAGCAACGGGCTCGGGCGCTTTTGGTGCCTCGGCAGGTTTTTCGGCTGCGGGCGCCTTAGCGTTAAGGTTATTAAGGTCTATTTTACCAATTACCTTTACACCCGGCAATGCTTCGTTGCGTTCTTCGGTCTTCGCCTTTTCAGGTTCGGCCGGTTTTGGCTTTTCAGCCGGTGCTGAAGCGAAATGGCCGGTGTTTTTGATCAGTATTTCCTCGTTCTCAAAATCTCTTGAACGGCGGGGCTCAACAGGTTTTTCAGGTGCTTGTCCGGGCTCCTCTTTCCTGATCTTGCCTATGCTGATCTGCTTGGCCTCCTCCTTAATAATTTTATCAACAGCAAACTCCTTTAGCAAAGTAGTGTACATATCGTTATCCAGCTTGGCCATTGGTTGCTTTTCAACTTTGTAACCTTTGGAAGCAAGAAAATCGACAATGGTACCCATACCAATGTTCAGTTCTTTTACTGCTTTAATTAATTTTATGGATTTGTCTTCTGACATTTATTAAATTTTCTCTGCTAATTATCGCAAAAATACGATTTTTTATTCGTGTTATTTCGTTTATTCAAATTCTGCCTGTAGAACTGATAAAACTTCTTTTATTGTTTCCTCTTCAAGGTCGGTACGTTTTACCAATTCGCCAACAGATAATGCCAATACAGACTTAGCTGTATCAAGCCCTATACGTTTAAACTCATCCAGTATCCAGCTGTCAATCTCATCTGAGAATTCTTCAATGTCCACATCCTCATCATGCTCATCAGCTTCGCGGTAAACATCAATTTCATACCCGGTTAACTTACCGGCAAGCTTAATGTTATGGCCGCCACGGCCAATTGCTAATGATACCTGGTCGGGCTTTAAGTAAACCGCTGCTGTTTTTTTCTCATCATCTAATTTAATAGAGGTGATTTTGGCAGGCGATAAAGCACGCTGTATGTATAACTGGATATTATTGGTAAAGTTTATTACGTCTATGTTTTCGTTCTTCAACTCGCGAACGATACCATGGATACGTGAACCTTTCATACCTACGCAGGCACCAACCGGATCGATACGATCGTCGTAAGATTCTACCGCTACTTTAGCCCTCTCACCCGGTTCGCGAACAATTTTCTTGATGGTAATTAAACCGTCGAAGATCTCCGGAACTTCCATCTCGAACAAACGCTGTAAAAACTCGGGCGCTGTACGTGATATAATGATCTTAGGGTTACTGTTAAGCATATCAACTTTGCTGATGATCGCCCTAACGCTGTCGCCTTTTTTAAAGTAGTCGGCAGGGATCTGCTCGGTTTTTGGTAATAAAAGCTCGTTACCTTCATCATCCAATACCAGAGTTTCTTTTTTCCAAACCTGGTAAACCTCGCCGGTAACAATCTCACCTACGCGGTCTTTATATTTTTTGAATATCTCGTCTTTCTCCAGTTCAAGAATTTTTGATACCAGCGTTTGGCGGGCGGCTAAAATAGCGCGGCGGCCAAAGCTTTCTAAAGTTATCTGCTCAATATAATCGTCGCCAACTTCCAGGTCGGGGTCAATTTTGTGGGCTTCTGCCAGTTCTATCTCCAGGTCATCATCCTCGCTAAAGCCATCTTCCATTACGGCACGTGTGCGCCATATTTCCAAATCGCCGTTATCCGTGTTCACAATTACGTCGCAATTCTCATCTGTACCGTATTTTTTCCTGATCATGCTTCTGAAAACGTCTTCCAGAACGCTCATCATGGTTGGGCGGTCAATGTTCTTGAAATCTTTAAATTCCTGAAAAGAATCAATTAAATTAATATTGCTCATCTTCTACTTGAATGATATTAAAACTTTTGTTTCTGTTATTTTATCTGTCGGGATAGTGCTTTCAACA
>Ga0247741_1000178_pt1 | contig 40606 bp, 47 predicted proteins | sample UWRJL213509R2_FD_180945 | JGI IMG/M metagenome (GOLD analysis project Ga0247741, IMG submission 180945) | Plant litter microbial communities from Arlington Agricultural Research Station in Wisconsin, United States - UWRJ-L213-509R-2 | ecosystem: Environmental > Terrestrial > Plant litter >... | reverse complement strand
TCATCATTGCTTTGCCCTACCTGTGAAGGTAATATTTCAAGGCCTAATTGATCTATGTTCGGTAAATCACCAGTTACATCTATCTCATGGGGATAAGCTTTGGTGTCTGAAGGGGATTGAATAGAAAGAATAGCTTCTTTTACATCTGATATCTTATAATTAGGAATTCCATAACCTTCTTTGTTGTCGGCCGAATAATTGCCAGTGCAATCAAAAACAGTGATTGAATTTGAATTTTCTTTTATAGAAATCCTGGTACGTAAACTCATGGTCACAAATATATGTATTATTTATATTCTCTTATTAATTTTTTTACTGTTTTTTTATCCGGCTCACCTTTTGCCTTCTGAGTATTTATTTCAGGAAATCTTGATTTCAAGTCCTTTTTTGCCATTTTAAGGCCTTCCTGGTAAAAAGATTGCAATACTTGTGACTTGGTCTCATGATCTGCTTTTTTAAAGTCTTCAGACATTATAAATGGCGTGGCAAGCATCATCCTGTAACTTGAGGCCTGTTCCTGTAAATAATCATGTTGTTGTGGCGTTAAGTCCACCTTATAGGTTGTATTTCTGCCGCCTTTACGTGTTTGTATTGTCTGATCAGCGCTAATTGAAGCCGGGAAAAGTTTGTCTCTTTCATCTTTTGGCACTTCTTTTAAAGCTTCATGTAATCGAGAAATGGGATCATTCGTCTTAGCAGTAGTTACTTTAGCAAAGTCAAATTCCGCTTCCAGTACCCGGCCAAGGTAATTGTCAAATAGGACGTACTCCTTTTTCTTCAGGCCACCTTCACCTTTTTCAGCCAGAGAGAAATATTTATTCCTGAGATCTTTTGACTGAAACGCAAACCGGTACCCCAAAGCGTTAACTAAATTTTCATGAAAATTTAAATTAGTATCAAATTGTTTTTTTACTTCTGGGGAATATTGAGTTGAAAACTTCTGATACGTTGACGGGGCAATACCTGTAAATACATTCGCTAATACCTGAATAGCATACCTGTCCGCTTCGTAACCTTCTTTATTCATTACAGCGCCCTGTAATTGATTGATGCCTGTAAAAAATGTAAAATCCATTGCCGACGACAGTGTGGCCCAAGATAAATCCCAAGGCACAGAAATTGCATTTAAAAGGTTCTTGTTATATGAGGTGTGATTCTGAATGTCTTCTTTACTGTCTTTGCTATATGCATGCGCATAAACAGCCATAACAATACCAAGTGCGCCTAAACTGTTTAGATCTGCAAATTTATCTCCAGACTGCTTTTTTATGTCACGGAATGTTAACCCACGGACCAATGCAGAATAATTGATCCTATTCGGCCCGCCAAGTTCCTGCTCAACGATATCTTTTGTTTTTTTATCCTCGTCACCGTATCCCGCAGAAATAAGACCCTGAGTTACCATCTGTATGGCAATATGACGAATAAAAAAATAAACAGCTGCTTTTGTAGTGCCTTCTATTATTAATTTTTGCCTAAACAATGGATCTGTTTCTTTTTTCGCATCTATTAACGCTTGTCCTAACGCATATTCTGGTAACAAAACCATTGAAGCTGTACGCATGATATTTATAGGTGTTTTTATAAACGGAACAGCTGATTTTTGAACTATCGACCTTAACCCAGTTCTTAACTTTGCAGATAATGGCGACATTCCGGCCTCGATTAATTTTTTAGTCTGCTCGTGCGGGTCATAAGCAGACAGTTTTTTAATGCCTGAAAGCCATCCTGGCAAATCTTGTTTAAATGTTGCTTGTTGAGCCAATTTTGTAGCTACCTCTATAGATTTTTCGTCTGGAGACAACAAAAACGCTGATTTCTCAGCGCCAGTCAACGACTTAGCATCTGCAATGCTATTTAATTCAGATGCGATAACACCTTCATAAGCAACAGCATCCGGAACCGTTAAACCTTTTGAAATAATATCCGGGTGTATCTTTAAAATACCGCTTATAATGCCTTTAAATTTATTGCCTCCAGTGGCATCCATAGCCTGCCGGAACCTATTTGCAGCATTAAGGCTATTGGCCCTTGGAAGTTCATTGTTAAAATCAGTAGATCCGTATTTCCAGGCAGCCGAAGCTTTCTCTTTTACTTTAGCATTAGCCAAACCTTTAACCTTAGATCCTATAGGATTAGAATTTATTTTTGTAAATATACTGACAACCTGAGATACAGGGGAAGCTATTGAATTGCCTAAAGTTCTTACTATACCGTCAATAACCGCCCCTGAAACATTCTTAATCAAAGAGTTAGGATTCATTAAATTAAGCGGCATATAATCTGTTAATTGATGAAGCCAAAATTTCTTCTCCTGAAGCATATTCGCAAATTCAGATGATTCTTTCATCATACTTGCATTAAGCTTGCTTCTTTTGTCAGATAGTTCAGCAAAAGCTTTAGTGTAAGCCTTATCCTGATCAGGGGTTAATTTGCCTTCATTGGCAGTCTTATCGGCCTGCATTTGCTTAATCTGTGTCTGAATCGCTTCTTCGTTTTCTTTATTTGAAAGCAAAGCTTTGGAGGTTTTTGTTATTTGATCTCCAATCCTTTCGTTCATCGATGGGATTCCAATGGCCTCAGCATAAAAGTTTTTGACCTTTTCATCTGTAAGCATACCGTCTTTTTCAAAGGTAGTAAATGCTTTTCTGGCAAAGGCTTTTTTTTGATCGGGGCTAAGGCCTTTCATTTTTTCTACAATCTTATCTATCTTTTTCTCAACTGAAGACGCCTTTTCTTTGCTACCGGCAAACTTATAGTTTTTAGGGATGATGTCCTTCTCTTTTAAAGTATTGATCAATGGATCTGAAAATGAACTTATCTCAAAATCAAAATCAGGGTTTTGCCTGTGTATTTCGTCTACGGCAAATTTAATAGATTCTGTAACTTTGCCAGTCATTTTGAATGCCTTTTGAAAGGCTTCCATTCCATCATTAGACGCCTTTCCGCTTTCTTTTATATCACACTTACTCATAAATTAACATTCAGTTAAATCAATTTTTAAACTATCCATTATACTATCGAATTTAGAAACCCATTCTTTCCCTCTTGTGGCCTCTGCTATCCTGTCGATCTCTGCCTGCACCGCATCACGTATAACCTTTTGACCTTCTTCTGTTTCAATAATGTCATTAATGTCTTTGATGGCAGTTTCAATGTCTTTTTTCTGATCTTTATTTAGATAAGTGTCTTGGATGCCGCTCATTGTGGCATTCACGTACTCTTTAAGGCCCTCTTCTGATAAAGGGAGTAGTTTAGCTACTTCGGATTCCAGTGCAGTTTGAGTGGCGGCTACGTTGGTTTTACGGTTCTTGGCAGCCATTAACTGTCCGGCAAGTTTATTGAGCACACTTTTTTGAAGATCATTACCCTCTTTTTGAGCAATAATCCTTAATCTATCTGCCAATTTAAATGCAGCCAAATTCTCAATTTTCTCATTAAACGGATTATTACCAGCAATTATATCTTTGGCTAAGCCTTCAAGTAATTCCTGTTCCTCGAACTCATCCAACATCGTATCTATGTGCTTAACAGCTTTTGCGCCGTCTACAGATTGATAAAATTTCTCATCTTCATCCATTCCATCAACAATATCCTTAAAATCGACAGAAGACTCTAATCTTATAACGGTTTTCTTTTTACGCTTTTCGCCAGTAATATCTCCTTCTAATACATCTTTATTGATGCGTTCTTTTGTTGACTCAATTTGCTCCTTAAATGCATCTTTAAAAGCATTTTCAAAATCAACTTCTTTTAATTCTTTTGATTTAATTAATTGTTTATAGGCAGGGTGTTTTTTTATAATAGATAATGCTTTCTCCGAAGCCTGCTTTAATGATAAATCAGCATTTATACCACGATGTATAAAATCATTTGCAAGCATTAATAAATCACTAATATTATAAGCAGTATGTTTATTTTTTACTGTTTCTTCATAAACATCATCCTCACCAATCCTTTTACTATAACCATTAAATACGTCTTTTTCTGGAGTGGATTTTGGTATAAATTCTAAAATATCATTGATAGCTTTGTTTATTAATTTTACATTTTTACTTTTTATTCCTAATAATTTTTTTATAGCATTAATTATTTTATTCCATAATGACTTGCCTTCCTGATTTTTTTTTAAATTAGTTACAAATACTGGATTTGACATTATTTCAGCAACAAATTCCAACTTATTTGTAAATCCATAATCGTCCTTATTTGTTGAAATATTTTTTAATTGATTGTAAATTAATTCAATTTTATTAGTAAATTCTGTTTCTTCATCTGTTTTTGTTGTTACCTCTGGTTTTACTAATGCATTAGCAGTAAATGCATGTACATACTCGTGTGTTAATACATGTATAATTTCTTGAACTGAAGCACGTTTAACACCGCTCATACTTAAAGCTACAGCTCCGGATACTGGATGGAAATAACCACTATACTGACTAAATATATTTCCTGTAATTCCCTTGAAAAACACAAAATTGTCAATTCTAGACACATTTTTAATCATTGAGTCTATTATTATATTCAACCCATTGTCAATGTTCTTTTCTTTAATGAAATTTAAAACATAATAATTGCTTTTGCCTTTTAAAGCATTAAACATTTTCAACCTTTCATCAAAACTAGTTTCATTCTCAACCCCATCATATTTATAAGAAAATTTATTATAAATATTTTTATACCCTTGATCATTTAAACTTTTTTTAACTCTTTCTATTGCCTTAGTTGACGCTAGTTTTGCATCAGTAGAGTCTAATCCATTTATTGTTTTCAATTTACCTTCATAAACATCTTTTGCTTTATTTTTAAATTGAATATATATTGGCCTGGAAATTTTACCATCTTTCTTCATTTTAAATGCACGTTCAAGAATTGCCTGAAATTTTTTATCAACTTTACCATCTTTTGTGCTAAGTTGCTTCATAATCTCTATATCATCATTTAATCTTTGAACAGATATAGGGTCATCTTGTTTTTTAGTCTCAAGTTGCTCTTCCTCGTCAATTAACTCTTTACTGTTTACGGCCTCCAATTTGGGTTCTGATTCAACATTCTCCACCTGAGTTCCTTTTTGCTCATCATTAGGTTCTGGCGGGACGGTTTCTGCGTTTTCTTGGTTAACTTCAAAAACGCCAGGTTCAACGCTTCCTGAACTTGCATCCTGTGCGCTTTGTATATTTTCACCCGTTTGATTATTTTGGACAATCTCCTGCCTGGTAACATCGTTTTGTATGGCATCTGTATTTTGTATTTGAGGTTCAATTGTTGGGTTTAATTCTATAGGCTCAGTTATCGCTTCAGGAGATAAAATAGTTTTCGGATCTACATTTTTTGGCTGAAGTTCTGCTAAACGTGTCGACTCTTCTTCATTAAGCCCAATGGCATTTTGAATTTCAGTGAGGTAATCAATTTCATCCTGAATATCCGTATTGACAGGTTCTTCTTTAACATCTTCTGTTGAATTTTCAGCCTTAGCTTCCTCAAATATTTTGTCAATTTTCTTATCAACTTCATCTAAGTCTTTTTTTAATATTTCTTTAGTATCATCCGAAATAGTCTGATCAGTCACAGCGTCAGATATCCGGTTAGATTCTTTCAGTAATTCGTCAACCTGTCGCTTACTTTCTTCTGGTAAAGCCTGAAATTTTTCTTTTTCTTCCTGCGCTAAATCAGCCTCCTGTTCGTTAATTTCTTTTATCTTTCTTGATATTGCTGGTTTTACGGCCTCAGATACATCTGGAGACTGTAAGTCGTTTTCTAAAGCTTGTTTTTGATCGGCCAGTTTTGAGGCTTGGGTAATTGCTTTTTTTGTTTTGACAATACTTAAGGCAGAAGTAGGAGCAGACATTGAAGCGCCAGCCCCTAGGCCAATAATCGCAGCATCAACCACTCCTTCTTTTAAATCAAGGTCAGGGTTAACTCCAGAGTATTTGTCTATTGCATTCTGAGCAAATTGCGTAGCTGCTTCAGATAAAGCTTCTTCGGCAGAAGTACCCAGGTATTGTTTTAATATCTTAGCATAAGATATTTTAAATCCTTCAGTCGCTATTCTTTTAGCTTCTTCGGCCCCAGACTTCTTTAAAACATCTTTCGTAATACTTCCAAGCTTTGTTAAACCAAATTGCTCAAAGGCTCCTTCAAGTAGTCCATTAGCAGCAGAAACCATGACTTTTTGGTCCTGGGTTATATTAGGATTAGTTTTCTCTAATTCAGACATTTTTTCGGCGCCGAAGACCGCTCCGCCTCCAAAAACAGATCCTGCTGTTGATAATCCAGCAGCGTTTCCAAGCATCAAGGCGATGGTTGTAGGTGCTGTTTCTGCTATTGAATTGGCTAAAAGGGAGAATCCTTTATCAAGTTCACCTTTCGAAAAATATTCACTTATACTCTTATCGTATTTTTTATAGAAGTTATCTTGACTGTTTTGAACGGCCTTATCAATTGCACTTATGGGGTTTGCTTCGTCAGATATATTGTCTCCTATTTGAGCCGCTGTCGGTGCATCGTTAATCCCTAAGGGTCTATTAATGACATTATTTGTTACAGCGGTGGCTGCGTCATACAAGAATCCAGGTGTTTTCATTATAGATCCGCCGAGCCTGGAAGCGCCACGCATAAAACTCTCAGTTTTATCACCAAGCAAAAATCCTGTTTTTTGCGTTTCAGGATTAAAATTATTCTGATCTACAGGTGTAGTTTCTAATGTGCCAGCCGCACGAAGTTGATCGGCCGGATTTTGTTGAATATTTAATCCAGTACTTTGTGGGGCAGAAGGCTCCGTGAAATTCGTTCCTTCTAAGTAGTTAATCCCTGAAGGCACCGATTCGCCACCGTCCAATCCGAATTCCCCAACGGCAGAAACCAATGGTACAGTTGATGGAGATTGTAAATTGCCAAGTTCTTTTTTTTTTAATACCTCTGCGGTTGGTACATCCTTTAAAAAAGAATCAACCTCTGAAATAGGTATGTTAAAAACATCATTACCAACCTTAAAAGAATTAACCTCTAAAGCATTTGGAAAATCAATTAAAAAATCTTTTACTTTTTTTTCAGGAATAGTAAATGTTTCGTCACCTACTTTATATTTTCTTTCTTCTGGCATAATTATTTAACAATATCTTTATATTTCATCCAAATCATAATTTTATTTTTTATATTATCTTGTGGTTGATTTTTTATATTATCTTGTGGTTGATTTTTTATATTATTACTTGTTGATATTTGTGATGTAATTAGAGCGTTACGCCTATTTGCTTCTGTTTTTAATTTATCTACTGGAACCCCTTTAATGACTTCACCATTCTTTCCCATTTTTTTTACCAAAACGTTTTCAATTTCTTTAGAAGGCACAAAAATTTCTTTTTCTATTTTGCCTTCGTCGCCGCCTTTATCCTCATAAACTACACCACGAGTCATTGGCTCCCATTTCCATTTACGTCCATCTTTTATCTGTTGTTCGCTTATTGGAGTTCCAGCATGATCTTTGGCACTTCCGTCATAAACCTTAACAAGTTCTGTTTTAAACAATTCAACTTTCGAATTAGGATTAACGTCCGTTGATTTAAGTAAGCCGTTTTTAGAATCGTTTATATAAACGTGGGCGCCATTTGGAATAATTACTGGTATTGGTTTTTTATGAGTTACGCCGTAATCACCTTGAACAGTACCTTCAGATACACTTGGTTTCCCGCCTGAACTATTTTGATTTCTCGTAAAAACGTTTGTAAAACTCGGCTCTTTAGCAATATCTGCATCTGTGTAATCGTCACTGGTGTCCTCTTTTGGCTTAGCGCTTATATGAAGGTCTTCTTTCACTTTTTTGTAATTCATTAAACCAGAAGCATTCCTTTCAATATAATCATGAGAATACATGGAACTACCTTCATATACCCTTTTTAAATTTTCAATTACAGCGGCTTTTGTCTCAGGGCTTAACTCTTCTACACTCTTTTTAAAAACTTTATAATCTTCATCATTACTTAAATTATATGCCTTACCAGTTTCGCTTGTAACAACTCTTAACAAAGCTTCGTTGGCAGCGTCACTAAATTCCCTGTCGGCATCAAGCCTCATAACATGTGATGATAAATTTTTAAACTCATCGCTGTCTGGATTCATACTCATCTTTACACGATTCATTGATTCCCTCACGGCTGGAGAAATAACATCACCCTTTTCAATTCTATGATCTATATCAGCGATTTTACCTACAATAGCATCACCAGTCTTAGCTAAATCCTGATAAGATTTATCTTTTGCTAAAAACTGAGAATTATTTTCAAGCATAAATTTAGCCTTTTGAGGGTCGCCGTTCGCAGCCTTCAATGCACTCTTCCAAGATTTATCATGGAAATTAAAATATTCTTTTGTAAGGCCTTCGTTAATATTTGTAAGTTTAGATGTAGGTGCCTTTTGATATTTTTTTCTAAAATCATCAACATCTTTTTGTTTCTGAAGCGCAGCCTTTTGAAGTGCAGCGTCCCTGGCATCCATGATTCCAATAGGCACAAGAGCGCCACCTGGAGCAAATAAAGTATTACTGCCAACAATGCTGCCGGAGTAATTACCAACAGCGACATTATCATGCAATCCGGGATGATAAGTACTTTCTGGTAATGCTCCGTGAGCACTAGGATCACTTCTCTGTTGATTATATTGATCGTATGCGGCCTGATCTTCAGGTGAAAAATATAAAGAATCATCCTGTATATCATTTACGTTAACCGTAGGGCTATTATTTGAATTTTTACCCAATGCTGACAAAGCAGCTACATCTTCATTTCCGCCCGGCATTATTTACCTCCTAATTTAAATACAGTTCCTAATCCTTGCGTTGCTAAGTTTTTCTCTGGAACAACTTTTGGAGACTCAACTCCTTTAGTTTCAATATTTTCAATTTTAGGCTTGCCAGAGAGGTTAGGTTCCTGTTTGCCGGCAAAACTCCAATCTGTAGGGAAATTACTTGCTGGGGCAGGTGCTGCTCCATTAGCAGAACCCGATAAATCTGGTTGGCTATAATTTTGAGAATTTTCATTTAATCCAGCAATTCCAGCTTGTAGGTTCTGACTTGCGGATTTTTGTTTCGCAGCCCATTCTGCCCTTGCCTGGTTGCTTCTGAGTAATTGCAATTGCAATTTTCGAGCTGAAATTTGATTCAACATGTTGCCATAAGCATTATCGTACCCAAATTGTTGTTGTTGGCCTTCCGATAATACTTTATTTTTTGTGTCCCCAGCGACTCTTTGACCTTGTAATAATGCTTGTAGTGTTCCACCAACATCACCTCCAGAGCTTTGAACGATAGCATCGTTTGTAGAGGCTTGCGTTGTGTCGGCCGCCTGCATACCGGCTGCAAAATCTGCACCAGTTTCAATAGACCTCCTTTTTTGATTTAACTCAGCAAGATAAGAAGCTTGGTTTGGATCTACTAATTCAGGGAAAGCGGACTCAGCTCGTTTTTTTAATTTACTTGCTTGTATTTGCTGGACGGCTCCAGTTGCAAGGCCTGTAATTGCCTGTTTAGGGGCATTTGATCTCTGTCCAAGAGTAGCAAAAACTCCACCGCCTTTACCACCTCCCTTACCGCCACTTGAGTTGTTTTGTTGTCCGCCTAGAAATTCACCCCCGCCTTTTATTGCCTGCATCCATGGAAACGCTGCCATATTATTAAGTTTTTATTTTTTTGTATTCAAAGGTAACGTCTCTTACGTTAAAATCCTCTGCTAAATTATGAAATATTTTACAAAGAATTACGCTTCCTTGAAATCTTGATCTATTGGCGTCTACTGAAGCGCTTACCCTTGGAACATAGTTTTCCCAGCCCTTGTAGTTTTTAAGGTAATACGGGCCATCTGTTGCGCTTAATCTGCCATGTGGAACCGCTTGGTTCTTTTGTTTTGAAAATTCAACCTTAACTGGCTTTTTACTTGAATTTATCCTTACGCGTATAAATTCTTTCTCTTTATCACTTTCTGGAGAAAAGGCAGATATAAACCATGCGTCAATTGGCTGACCCTGTATTAAGTTTCCAGTATTAAGCAAGTATGTTTTAAGGTCACGGTGCCCATAAGTCTTACCGTTATGTGAATTGAATTTGTCAAAATTAAAATCATTTGTTCCATACCAAAGCTTGTTGTCCTGCCCGAAAACAAATGTGGTCATTATTTCTGGCCCTTCTAAGTTTAGATAAAACTGCTTTTTGTATAAATCAAATCCTGAACTTATCTTTGTAATTAACCCTGAAGATATTTTTAAGATGCCTTCATTATATAATTTAGTATAATAAATGCCAGAAATGTCAACTATCTGATTATCCACAAACTGGTATACCGAAAGGTTATTTACAAAAAACAGTACCTGCCTGGTAGTTCCTGATTCCATTTGAACTGAAGCCTCAGTTATACCTCTCCACATTTTATCCGGAACGCCTATATCCCTGCTCCACCAGTACTGCCCGCCAATAAAAGTATCTTGACCTATAACTCCAAGCTGTGAGGCTCCAAGATCAGAAAGAATAGATTTTTTGGTTAAATACATGCAGATACCCCTTTCCGTTACCGCATACAGATTCTCGCCGCTACCTGTAGTAGCGCTCCACAAATACTTAATTTCTCCTTGATTATCGTCGATATCAAAAGAGTTGTTGGCCGGAAACGTTTTAATGCTCGGCGCGTTTTGCACATTGATTGCTCTTGGTAGGGACCACATATTCCTTGTTGGGAATACTCTTTTTTCTTCAAATCCAATTGTCGGTTTTGAAAAGAACGCAATAGGTGGCTCCACGGAGTAATCCGGGTTTACCTGTGGAAGGAATCTAAAACCTCCCCACTTCCACTGATTCTTTTCATCGGAGCCGTAATCGTTTTCATAATCAGTATAAATATAATTATCCGCATAGTTCTTATCTGCATCCCAGCGGTTTGGTCGAATCACGTAATTTATTAAAGGAAAAAACTGATTAGGGTAAGAACTGTTAAACGCTAATGGCATACAGCTTCTTGACTCCACAGTAAACATTGCGCATAGCTGTCGGATGAAGCCAAGTGTAAACCAAGAAGTATCTTGAATTGAGTTTAATCCGGCAGCAGCCTTCCTTATTGTGTAATACCTTGGATTTATCTTAAAGTCTTTGTATGGCAGGCCGATCCCCATTGCAAATTGAGTTTCAGCCTCTTTGTCTTTGGCGCTGGCCTGCCCATCTATAGGTGCAAAAATAGACTCTCCAATGTATGTGTCTCCACCATATACCCTGATCGGCGCAGTATTGTCATACCTTACTATTATCAGGCTGTCAACTAATGGAACAAACGTTGAAACATTAAAGTTTATCTCATAAAACCTGTTTTGGTTATCTACATTGGTATGCGTGTAAGCACCTGTGTAATCTCCTACTCCATTGGTAATATCTGATATTATAGATTGATAATCAGTTGCATTTTTATATGTAACATTTATCCACTTTTCGATTGTGCCATCAGGAGTTTTGATATACAAAAACCTGTCCGTTGAAGCGCCATAGTTAGATGCTTTAGGAGCTGGAATGCAATCTTCAAACCTTTCATCCACCAAAGGAAAAACTTGATTCTGGGCACCGGTAGATTTGCCAATTATAGATTCAATTTTTTGATAGTGAGTGGTTTGTTTATATTTCTGAAGTTCAGTGTCCTTTATTATGGCACCTGTTCTTACAATATTTACAATATAAATTGGCTCTGTGAAATTCTTTAGTCCATTGTCTTCAAAATTTGAATCTGAATTGCCACCCGTAGAGGCTGTGCCGTATACGTTCTGATCTACCTCAATATTCAGGTAATTGCCGCGGCCTTCCGCCTTCCTTGATATTTTAGTTATATTGAAAAGCTTGTTTCCTTTTTGAGGATCGGCAAAGAATGTTGTTGGTATGTTTGTCAGATTCCTGAATTTATCATAAGCAATATACCTGTTGCCGTCTCCGCCATCGATACCCATATTAGGGTCTTCCATTGGATTAACGTCTGAGTCCGGGCCTACGGTGTCGCGAAGCATTCGCACATAGGAAATCATATCGATACATCTATCCCTTTGGCTTGCAACTAAATTATCTTCAGCTGAGTACCATTCAGAGAAAAATCCAAGAGGAGATACAAATTGAAGTTGATAATTTTGAGGGTTATCGATAATGTCATTTACCGTAGAGCTTGAGACGATCCCGTTGTCGATATCAGGAGCATAAAACCAAAATTGGTTGCCGTTTTTTCCGCCAAGAGTAGCGTTGGCTATGGCTTTAAATTTGCCTTTAGTTAATGAATAATAAGCAAGACCCTGGGCTACTACCCTTTTAGCTGTATTTGTCCTTACAACAGAGAATGCTTTGGCCCAGGAAGGAAAATTATCCACCCCAGCTATCATCATACCTGTAGCATAATAGTCCGGGGCAAATCCTGCCGGTCGATAAGCTTTAACGTCGTTTGTTTCAACCACCACAGGTCCAGCCTTAACATTGCCTTTTGCAACCTTTGTATTAACTACATAATTATGTCCGGTTACATCTGTATCTGTTTGCCTTACCGGTGTAAATGGCTGATAGGCTACTGAAACGTTACCTAAATTGACATCAGCGGCATGATTTTCTATTTCTTCGTTGGTTTCGTCGCAATCCTGTTTAACCCTTCCTGTATCTTTGGTGCCAGTAAACCCAAAAACAGGGCCTTTCTGGGTTATATTTTTAAAATCACAAGCGTTAGATTTAAATACCCTATCGCCAAGATCAAAAACCTCATGGCATTGCCCAACGGCGTTTGTATCAGTAGATAATGCCGCTTTAACAGTGCCATTGTAAGAGTAATTTGCAGTTTCAGAAGAAACGGGGTCGCGCCTGTTTGGGAAAGTGTAGCTTTTTAACTGAGGGCTTTTTGTTACAAATCCTTTATTACCTACACAGTCATAGCATGTTACTCCAAATCCAACTGTTTCACCACAAGGGTAGCTCTTATAGTTAACAGCGTTGTAGGGATCATTATACCCCTCTTTATATATTTTGTCTTTTACCGGGAATCCTTCTTTACCATTGATCTGAAGGAATGATAAATTTGACTCTTTTGAGGGGTATGTGATATTTCCAAAAACTAACCTCCGATCGTGATACCTAACAGAACCAGCAGTTTCAATGTGTGCCAGTTCTCTGGTCTCATCTTGGGCAGATAAAATTAACGTAATGTTAGATTCCTGCGGATCCACATATTCACGGATACTTATTTCTCCAGCATTAATATCTACCCTGGCAACAATAACACCGTTTGAAGTGTAATCAACGCCAGCCCCAGCATTATAAGAAATCCTTTTTATTTCCATATAATCATAATTATACAGATTGGTAACCCTGAATCTTAATTTTGGAGCTAATGAGGTTACAGAAGAAGGATTTGGCGACGCGCCGAACGTTTTAACCCATGGATATTGTTCACTCTCCGAAGATATTGCCTCCATTACGGGGATCATTGGCGTGGGATGTGACCAGTTAGTTACATCGCCCTCCTTAGATGCATACCTGATTTGATATTGGTATTGTCCTACCGGCAAGCCACCACCGCCGCCAACATTAACAATCCCAATAAAAACAGGAATATCAAGGGCAGACTGAATATTTATTTGGTAAAGCTTTGGGTCGAAGGCGGAGAAGTATTTTTCGGTGGCTAATGATGCCACCATGTCTTCTACGTTAAACTCATACGGCGGGACACGCCTGTCTGTAAAGGCTACATAGCCATTTTCAAATGAATTTGACGCATCCCATTGTAATGGGTAATCGAGGCTTAGGTTAAGAAGTGTTGATGATAAAACTATTACTCCATCCACTCTTGCAATGCTGGGCAGAGAATTGTTTGGCGGAGCCCATAATTCAAATAGCTTGTTGTTAACGGTGTCGGATAATAAGCACTTATAACCCGAAGCGCCGGTTTCATTATCGTATAACAACTGCTCTCCTTTTATCTTTTCAAGGTCACCGGTTATTCCATTGTTGGATGTCGGCTGCATGTTATGAGCATCAATGTAAAAACCGCTGTTCGGATTATTAAATACCTTTTCAGGGGACTGATCGTAATTAGCCCCTTTTTCAAAAGTTTGTCTCTGTTCTGGGTTATTTCCTTCGCTAAACATATTTTTTTATCTCCCTGTTGCCCAAGCACCTTTATTTAAATAAGTCTCTAAGCTTTCCCGCTCTCCAGCGCTCATGCTTTGTGATTTAGACACAGCTTTGTGCCATGATCCGTTATACCCTTCTTTATCGAGTCTGCGCTCATAAGTTTGTTGCATAGGCAGCCAGGCTCTTGCTTCGGCAGGATTATTCGCCATCCTAAACCTTATCGCTGCCTCGGTGCCGTAATCCTCAATGGCAGTTTTGTAAAAAATTGGTATAATTGGCGCTTCTCCAACTTCACAGCCAGTGCTATTGTAATGAATATGAACTTTCGCTCCAGCATGTCGGCAAGAAGCCGAAAGCATTAACATGCCGTTTTGTATGTTATAATATAGAATATTATTGATGTTGTTTTGGTTGGCGTATCTTATTAAGGACTTGTCATGTTTTTCAAGCCTGTTACCAGATAATGAATCGTTAAGGTAATACGGGTCATTTGTGTTATTGCCGGTCCTATTTGCAATATACCCATTTCCTTCAGTGTAATAGTTTCTCTTATGCCAAACCTTACGACTGTTGCCGATATGGCATGCATCGCCATCAAAAATGTAAACGTTTCTAACGTTAAAGCAATCTTCTGGAAGTGGTATTGTTAAATGCTCTAAAGGCATTGGAAAGTCTCTGCGCCCTTCAAGTAACATTGTGTCCATGTTAAGCTCTTCAAATGCATCAGCAATGAGACTTATATAAAAACCTTTAGGTGCAATTTTATAACTTAAATCGCCGCTAAAACCGGCTATTTTAAATAACACGTCATCTACCTTTATAAAATTACCTGTTTGCATTATTGTTGTTGGTTAGCTTGGTCGTTGACTGACACTATTTTCGGAACTATCTTGTTATCAGGTGTACTGGCCTCGTCATTACCCGTATTATCGCGATCCCCTTTAAATAAAAATGAAAAACGGGCTAAATCTGTAACCAATCTCTTTAGTTGTTGTAATAACTCTGCCGGAAAAGGGAACGGTGCGTTAATGTCAATTTTTTCCAGCGGATCTATAGTCTGATAAATGCCAACTTCAATTTCTTTTACTGGCACGCCTTCAATCCCAACAATAGGAAAAATATCACCAGATCTCCAAAAATAAGGCGATTGAGCGCTTGGCTTAGTATGTTTGTTTAATTCAAGCCATTGAACTTCTGTAGGAGTGGTTCTTAATATGGTTTTTCGTCGGTATTGAGGTTTACAGCTTTCGTCGGGGTCATAATAAGCCATGTATTGAACGCCGCTATCCATATCGTAATCAAATATGGCTGATGGTAATTCAATGTATTTTCGGCCTTTTATGATGTTTGGAAGCTTTGTTTCGGTAGCCGTCAATATAGGTACAGTGTAAACAGATAGAAAGGCTCCAGAGCTTCTTTTAGCGATATGCTGACCTAATAGCTGATTGGCAACTATTATCGTCCAGTAGGCTACCTGCGCACGGCTCACAACCTTGTCATCAAACGTTTGCTTGATCGTTGTTCTTATTTCGTCAATTATTATTGAAAGTTTATCTGCCATTACCTAAGTAAGCTTACTAACCGGTTTATATTTTGTGCTGTTATCACGTATAAATCCTGAGTTCCTTGCTTGTATGCAATTTTATTCAGCGATAAATCAATGATTAAATCGGTAAGCGACTTCGGAAATTCTATGAGATCATTTATCGTTTCTACCTGGTCCGGATATTTAAGATAAGCTAACGCTACAAATTGATTTGAAATATCTGGTCTTATAGTCCACTCAACCTTATCTGGTCCTGGATCATACGTTGTAGAGGAGTAATCTGCTGCATCTAAATAACCATATTCTGCTAAGGTGCCCTGTAATATTTTATTGCCTGGCATAAAAGCATTATCAGCGTTTTCATTCCACTCTTCCAATGTAAGTCTCTTTGCGGACTGCAATGACCTTATAAATGTAACATCTGATCTGAATTTAGAAACCGCGTTATTAGTTTGATTAGATGGAACTACTGCTTTTTTGTTTGTAACCGGTTTAGGATATACAGCTAGCAGTGTCCACATTGGATGTCCTACTTGTAATTCGTTAAACGCTACACGAGAATATGAATTAGCCTGCCAAACTTTTACTTTGGTCAACTCTCTTAAATTCTCAGGGGCTAATTTGCCTTCGCCAAAAGCTTGATTAAGCATTGTTACAAGGTCAGTAATAGCTGCGTTTATAGCAGGCCTTATATCTTGTTCAAATAAATAACGATCACTATCTTCTGCGTCAAGACGAGACAAAATACCATTATTTATAACTTGAACTAAAATCATATACTATTGGCAAATATAAGAAAAAACCCTCTGTTTTATCAGAGGGTTTGTAAAAATAATTTTATTTATTCCCGGCCTATCAACAGTTTATCTTTCCAGGTGTCTTCAGCCATTTTTTTAGAAACTTCAATATCTTTTTCAGACTGTTTTTCTACCATTGCAAAAGCAAGCTGTTTTTTCATTTCTTCCACGTTTTCATTGAATCCTATTCCATGATCACGGCAAGATTGAACAATATTTGGCACATCCCATGTTCTTAATAGATCCATTATTTTACCAAGCCTCAAAGCTTTTTCGGCGTTTGTGCTTGCAGCTATAGCAGAACTTTCAAAAATAAGTGTTCCATATAAGCTGTGATTCCTGATCCATTCGACCTCCGCCTTGCTTTTAGAGGTGTATGCTGCAATCGGAGCGGTAATCATGTTTTTACCAGATTGCATTTTATTTGTTACAAGGTGTTCAAAAAACACAACATCCTTACCATAAGGTAATTTAACGATGTGCCCCATGCGTTTGTCATCACTTAGTACGTAACCTACTTTTGGCACGCAGAACCTTACCCAGTCATCCTGTTCAAGGTAATCATTTTTTGGGATTGCCTCTACAGAGATACCTTCTTTGTAGTTAATCTCTTTTTTAGTTTTACTTGTTATGGCCTCAGCCAATGTAAGGATATCGTTACCGTTAAACCCAGATCCACTGGCCTGTCCGGTAAGTACTCTTTTTTCAAGTTCAGCGAATTTATCCTGATAGCTTTTTAATGCTGATAATAATTCTTCGTTCGAAGCGTTTTTGTTTTCATCGTTCAGATTCATAGAACCTTCTCCTTTTGTCATTGTCATGTTTTCGTTTTTTAGTTTTTGAAAATTAAAAAAGGGTCAGCTTAAAAACTGACCCTTTTATTTTAAAATTTATTGGATATCAAGGGTAAAGCATCCAAGCGGGTTGTTAAATTTCAAGCCCATGTTTGCTTCCACATACCAATCTTTAAAGCCTTCACGTGTACCGTTTGAGCCTTTGTCAAGTGTGGTTCCTGAATCCATTGCAGGTAATCCTTTTAATTTAACAGGAGTGATTGATTCCTGATCAAGAATAAGGAGTTTACGTTGCCATGAGGCAGGGAAACATGATTGTTCGTTGAATAACTGGCAAGGAACTGGTACAAACTTCATTTGACCAAATTCATATTGCTTCAAATCCATTGAAGAAACTGTGTCATTCGGAGCATAGCGCACACCCGGATCTTTAAACACTTTGCTCAACTCATAAAGCATTTCAGGTGTACCGTATATCATACGTGTACCGCCTTCTTGTTTAAAGTTCGTTTTAAATGCAAGTGTTTCAAATTGAGAACGAAGACCGGCAGTTGTAGGGTTACCGCTCATTGAGCCAGCAGCTACCATGCTTGGGAAGATACCACCTGTTGTTTTTGCAGGGATTGTAGAACTCATACGGAACTCGCCACGTGTGCCATTAAACAGTGTAACGAATAAATCAGTACGTAACTGTTCCATTTTTTCACCTTTATCTTTATCCAAGTAATCTGTAGTGCCAAGATTTTGATACTTGATTAATTCGATCTTGTTCCAGCGGGCAGCGCGTAAAAATTGTTGGATGTAATTGTAACGTGTTACAACCTGCATCCTGTCATAGTGATAAAAAGTATTTTCACCATCAGCCATTAAAGGGCCGCCAATTGAAAATACATCACCTGTAGCTACAGCTGGGAGGCCAACGCTTGTTTGTGAAGCAATTGTAACATTCAAAGAGGCAATTGAACGAACAATACCTTTAGTGCCATCCGGGTAGATAACGATATCATTTGGTTGTATACGTGTTACTGAGTCGGCGGTCATTGCAACCACTTGAGTAACTTCAGCACCAGCTGAAGCAGATACAGCACTGGCTGTTCCTGTGGAAGCTAATGCGGTACGCCCAAAGGTTTTCTCCAAATACTCAAATTCATCGGATAATTCATCCTTGAAAGGTTTTTGGAATAATAGTTTTAATGCATAATACTGTTCTGGAACTGCGCTATAAATAGCTTCTTCGATTGCTTTACGCAATAAAATTGTTCCTGTTGCGCCATAACCTGAATCGGAAATGTAATTAGCGGCTTGTGGATTTGCTGGGACATTCCCAAAAGGAGTCCCGCCTACACCAGGTAGGTACGTTCTATTTGACATGGTTTTTTGGTTTTTGAGATAAAAATTTAATTTTTTTAATTAAAAGGTTCTGGCAGATGTTGCTTTGCCTACCCTTGTAATTTCATCAATTCTTTTCTGCGTTTCCTCGTCAATTTTCTCTGGTGCTCCTGAAGTTCTTGTTGGTTTTGGTGTATCTGCGCCGCGAGACAATAGCTCTTCGTTTACCTTTGTTTCGGCAACGTGGGTAGATATTCCCATTAATTCGTCCATGATAGACGCATTGTGTTTTGCCATTAGTAGATTTACGGCGGCATCCGGTTTTACTGTACCGTCAGAATTATAGAAGAAAGATAATACATTTTGAACACCACCTTCAATTGTAGAGGTTACATCTTTTAAAATGCTCTCGTCCATTTCAGGGAAGCGTTGTTTCAGATTGCTTACGGAACTGCTAACAGCTTTTTGTTCTGCTGCCAATTGCTTGGCGGCGTTTTCTGATACGGCAGCACGCTTGCTATCGTGCATTTGCTTTTCTGCTTTAAATTTTGTTTCTGCGGCCTCTTGGGCCATAAGTAATATTTCAGATTTTTGTTCTTCAGTAAAATCTTCATCTGTGAATTTTCCAGGGAAGTACGAATTTACTAAAGTTTTTAAATCTTGTTTTTCAAAAGGTTTGTTTAAGTCAAAGTTGGCTTTTTTGGCAAAAGCTTGGGTGTGATCCTCTCCTTTTGCAAATAGATCTACTGCGTCACGTATTTCTTGTGGAAGCGAGTCATAACCACGCTCAAATTGCTCAAGCTTTGTGGTAGCCTCTTCCATTTTTTGAGCGTCAGCCCGCCATTTTTGTGCTGATTCAAAGAACTTAGGCAATTCTTTAATTTCTTTAAATTCTTGCCCAAATTTAGTTTTTACAACCTCTAATATCTGCTCTGGATTTTCAATTACGATTTCAGAAGCGCCAGCAGGTTTCTTTTTATTTAAACCTAAAATTGATTTTTTCTCTTCTACTGGCTTTTCACCTTCGGGTTTTGCCTCTACAGGCTTATCGCCTTCAGGTTTCGTTTCGTCAGTATTTGCAGGATCATTTTTTTCTTCAGTAGGTTTATCGCCTTCAGTAACTACCGGTTGAGTATTAGAACCTGCAAGCGATTGAATTTGAGCCAGTTTATCAGCTGGCAGAAAACTACCCAATGAGTCAAGGACACTTGCCGCTTGATCAGCTAAATTATTCTGCGTTTGTTCAACTTGTGGTTGTGCCGTGGTTGTTACTGTTTCTTCTGTCATGAGCCTATTTCTTGTTTACCTTAATTAGAATCATTCTAAATATAGAGCAAATGTATGTTAAATATTATTTAGTTCCAAATTTTTTGCTTTTTGTACAATTAAATTTTCTGCGGTTTTATTTTTACCAGCAACTTTGCCCAAGTTTTTCATAATTTCCTTGTTCATTTCAAATTTTTTATCAGTAAGGCTTTTTATGTCTTCCCTGGCTGCCATTTCATACTGATCTTCTTGTTGCTGTTGTTGCTCTATTTGAGCCTGTTCCATCATTTGTTGTTCTTCGGCGTCTTGGTCCTTCTGAGACATTCTTTGAATTTCTTCTTTTTCTTTTGCATAAGCTCTAAGCGCATTGGCAACTTGATCTGGATTCGATCGGCCCCAAAGATTAGAAATACGCTTGTCGTCCAGCATTCCCATTTGTTTAAACATAATAAGTTGTTGATTTGCTGAATCACGAAGCGTTTCATCAGAATTTTCACGTTTAACAAAACACCTGAAATCTTCAATCTTCATGTCTTTGCTAATACGAATTACCGTCATTCCTTCATCGCCAACAGCCATCGTAATTTCCCGTTCATTATCGGCATATATACGTTTACCTCTTGAACATATGGCATTAAAGCATTGCTCGAATATTAAAGTAATACCGTTATAAAAAGGCTCCTGCATGAGTGATCCGCGCTGAATCATTAACTGCGTAACCCCAACAAGCTGATCGTTTCCGTTTCCAACAGAAGATCCTTGTAGTGCATCATTAACACCTGTAGTTTCTTTAATTGAGTTTTTTACAGCGTCAATGATGTTGTACATACCCATTGTATTACCAAGTGCACGGCTGCCGTCATAATTACTTACAGCATTTTGAACGCCCTTTCCACGGCCTCTTACAAATACAGGTTTAGATTGATTTACGGCCCTGGCCACTTCACTTTCTCCTTGTTCGCCGATTAAATCTTTATCAAATACAGGGCCTGTGCCGCCCATGTTATTTATTTGGTTCTCAGCTACAGAATATAGCCTGTTTATGAATCTTTGTGGATCAATAGCGTCATCCACTGGAGACAATACCTCTCCATCAATTAAAGCCCATGTAGCGCATTTATATGGGAATTTTACGGTATTATATTCAAGTGTTTCCGTTTCCTGATATGGAGCAATGCCCCAATCTAAAACAACATCTGTATATTTAGCCTGATCATTGTTTTTATCGGCTGATCCTAAAATTTCTTTAGGGATCATTATGCACATGCGCAATACGTCGTAATAGAGTCTTCTTTTTAACTTTCCGTTTAAAAGCTTTTTGGCTCTTTCACTTTTACTTTGTATAAGGTCTTTATCTGTATACCTTGGCTTTTCTTCTCCAGGGTACTTGTAATTTATTTTGGTAAGGTATTCATATCCATATTCATCCTTAACATATCCATAATCATCAAATTGCCCGTCAGACCAAAATGTTTTATATACCGGTATTTTACCTGTAGAGGTGCGATTATTTACTTGCGTCCCATACATTTGATTTGCAGTGTATCCAGAAAATGATTTTGAGAAATTCTCTATAGCTTCCCGGTCCGTTTGGCTAATATCTGGCCATTGTTCAAAAATCTCTGAAGGGAACATTTCCTGAACCTCTCCCATGAAAGTAGCATCAGTAAGGTCTTCTTCTTTTGCGCTCCGGTCCCAGAAAAATGTTTCTGAAGGCACAACCCTAAATTGCTGGTGTCCTGCATACTCAAAGTCATGCATAACGCCAATCCCTGAGAAAGCCATGTTCATGGCCAATGTAACCTGTTTATTGGCAAATTTATTTCGTTCGGAAACAAACTTAGCCAGGTTATTCATGTCTTCAACAAAGTGATCAACGTAAACATTTTGAAAAATAGCATTTGTTTCGGCCTCGCTATCGCCTATTGGCATCTTTTTTTTCATTGCTGGTCCAAAGGGATTCCCTTCTTGGTTAGCAATCTTTGAAAGGTGTGTTATTTCAGCAAGTTTTGTTTCCCTGCGCGTTATAGCTTGTGGTGATACGCTTTTAACCCGAAAATTTATACCCATGCGTATAGCATTGCCACGGTATTGATCGACTATAGGCCTGATTACGTTATTTACTACAATGCTTAGTCGGTTCCGGTCCTGATTATCCTCATCCTTTAAAAAAGTGTCAATATCTTCTTGATTGTTCCATTGGTCGCCTTTGTAAAAACGCTTGTTTTTTTGTATTTTGTCTATGTATTGAGTGTGCAAATAGTTATTTGCCTGACCAATACAATATCTTGCAAAATCGGAGTGATATTTCTCGTCTTTATTTGTAGCCAGAATACTTGGTCTTGTTTGACCATAAGGAATTAAAAAAAACATGGTTAAGAAACTTCTTTTTTGTTTTGGTGATATTTATTAATCGACTTGTCTTCGTTTCTCTGCTGGTCGTTTCTCTTAACTTCTGTTATTCCGTAACCTTCTTCAAGTTTTTTAATGAGTTCAGGTAAAGCTTCTATAATTTTGGTGGCGCTGTCAACGTAATTTTTACGGCCTGGCCAGTCCATTTCTGTAACTTCCTGGCGATCTTCTCCTTTTCCGGTAATCCTGGTTACTAAAAAATCTTTTTCCACATCAACCTCAAGAAGTTTTTGAAATTTAACAAATGTCTTTTGTGTCATTTGTTTGGCCATTAGGCGTGCCTCAGGAGATTTAGATTCAAATTCCTTTACAGCCTGTTTAACTGAATCTGGAATATCTTTTTGAGTGTATCTCTGTCTTTTTTGTTCATCTGCTGGAAAGCATTTGGCTGCTGCCATCCTATACCTTATGTTTTCAGGAAGATCCTGATCAATTGGAGATCCGGGTATTCCTATTTGCCAGGCAAACAGTAAATCATCATTACCGATATCTTTAAAAACGGGATTTTCGTTAATTTCAGGATATGTCCTTTTTAAGGATTTTCCTGTCCTTGGCCCGTATAATATTGGTATATCGTTAATGTTTTCAGTCATTGTAAACCTGCTCTTTAACCGCTACACGTGTCATTTTAAGGTCTTTGCCGCGCACCAGTTTGTAAACTATTTTTGTTTGTGTTTTAAGGGCTTCTATGTTTTTTGGTTTTATATCCTGAAAACATAGGTGTGCACAAATATATGAATAAGTTGTAGACCATAAAGCATCATCTTTAAAATACTTTTTATTCATTGGACCCCACATAGACTTACCTCCGTTTGAAATTGTACAGGTAAATGTCTTAAATTGATTAAATATTATATCGTGATATATATTCTGCCCGTAAAGCTTAATCATAGAAAACATGATGTTAACGATATCAGTGGTCCTGTTTCCGTGGCTATCAATACCTGGTGCATTTTCTTTAGCACTTTTGTTCTGAAGGTAGTCAGGAAGCTCAAAATTGCCTGCCACACGCTTTCCGTAACCTTTATTGATTATGTATTGGTAATAAGCACTTCCCCGGTTAGACTCTAAGAGTTCCCTGGTGCCGTTTTTCTTAACATCGTCATAGTAAATATTCATCAATAAAGACTGAAGGAATACCTGTGGATAATCAGGAACCCTCCATGCTAAAATTGCCGCCGGGGTATTAAAATATTTATCCCACATGGTAGATGCAAAGTCTGACTGACCAGTATCGGTATCAATAGGATCTGTGCCTTGGAAATACCTGTCGGCCCAGTCTTTTTTTGGTTGTTGAAAAATAACTGTGCTTGCCCTGGCGTCTCCATCGGCAGTAGGTATAAAGTTCGCTCCTATTATTTCCCATTCAAGGTCTGATCCTTCATTAGTGGGTTTTTCGTAATCATATATAGGCTCGAAATATCCTGATTGATGGAGTGTAAATCCATGTTTTTGTTTTGTTTCGTTTATTCGGCGCAGGGCTGCGTCGATATAATCTTCATCAATTAAAGTTTTGGCGCCAGTACGGAACACGTCGGCCAGTGATGAAGGCCATGACTGATAAAATTCAGTTATATGTTGCTTAGCATTAGGATCTGCGGGATTAGCTGCTTTATCGTAAGCTACCTTTTTCTCACGGTCATAATCTTCTTGAGTAGCGCCATACCTGCATGTCCAGTCTAAAAACAGCGGAACTATACATGCGTCATACTTACCTTCATTCCAAGCTGTGAGGATGGCCATGAATTCTGTTTCAAAGGCTTTTCCTCCTTTTTCCATCTGCCCACCGGTAGCCCAAAACCAAAGCTTTCTTTTTACTTCTAGTTTCTTGGTCCTTGGGTTGTACCAAAGCATTGTAGGCCTAGCGTTACCTATCATTACACCAAGAATTGGAATATTGGCGGCCTCGTCAATTTTAACAACTTGAGGAGACCCACCGGCAATTGCGGTCCTTTTAGGGACGGACACCTGTATTTTGGACCCTACCCCTTCCTTCTTGCCTTTTTCGGTCTTATAACCTATTTTAAACAGGTTGTCGCGTTCATTTAGAGGTGTTGGCCTTAACCAGTCTGGAAGTTGAGAGAATGGAAACTTAAGTTTATCTTCAAATATCTCCACAGCTTTTTCGTCGTCCTCGGTAATGAACTTCATAAAGTGATTTGTTTTAAAAATCACATCACGTGCACTTAGGGACATTATTGTTGTTGTGGCAGCCATCTGACGGCATTTGGCAATGGCTACAGAGTAGTCACAATCATCAAGGTAAGCGATAACCTCGTGAACTGGCCTTGCAACGTACTTTATTTTACCGGATTGATCTTCAGCATTACCTTCCTGGTAGTAAACGTACTTATTTAAGAAATAAAGTCCATTTTCATCACATCTACGAAGTTCTTCCTGCCTGTAATCTTCTCTTTCTTCTTCGTCTTCAAAGTCTGTAGGTGTTTTATTTTCTTCAAGCCATGTGTATGCTTGCTGGCAATAAAGTGAGAATTTTCGGTATTGAATTTTATTTTTAAACCCCCGGTTATTGATAGAGTTAATCCAATCAATAAAATCCCTTTCGTGTTCAGTAGTGCTTTTGGGCGCCCAGTCTTTTTTCTCAATTGGCGTTGTGCGTCCATCAAAAATGTGACCATAGTCTAACCTTCTTTTTTCAAGTTCATCACTTGTAAGAATGTCATAATTGGTGTCAGGCAAAGCTTCTGTTTCAATGATATCTACCTGCGCATCAGCCTGCCTGTTTTTATTATTTTTCTTGGATAGAAGAACTTCGTTTACCTTATCGGTAATTATTTTTGTTTTCTGTTCTTTTGTAAACTCAGGCTGGATGTAGTTATGTTTTTTTAATTTTTCTACATTTTCATCGCCAATGGTAATACCGCTCAGGTATAGATCATAAAGGAAATCAAGTTGATTTTCACGTATTATGGAAAGGTTCTTTTTTGATTCGTCGCTCATATTACCATTTTTTCTCCGGACATGAAGACATTACAGATCTGACTTTAGAGGACAATGGGCATCCGCACTTCGTGCAGCCCAGTCCTTTGATGTCTTTCAAAGCTTTTTCTTTAGGGGAGAACTTTTTGAATTTGAAGTGAAGGTCGGCAAATGGACAATCAGAGCATATTCGGGCCCTGACCCGTGCTAATTCTTCAATTTCCTTAGATGGAAAAATTACATTCTTCCAGCCGGAAACAATTTCATTGACGACATTTTTTCTTCTTCTAAAATTTAGATTCATGCAAAGCTTTGTGTGATATTGTTGTAAAAGTAATAAAATTTAAACAATTTAAATATTTAACATTTCTACCAGTTTAACTTTCTTTTCTTTTTGCTGTGTTTAGCTAGGCCCGGTCTGCTTTAGAAAAGAAAAAGAAAGAGAAAACGTGTCTCACACTGTAAAGACAACCAAAAAGAAAAGAAACTCCCCCTGAAAGACTTCATTATTTTGGTCGCTCCCCTAAACGGGGAATGTATTCGATCCAACAAATTATAAATTTGAAGTTTAGCTTTTTCATCTTACTATGCCAAGTAAAGAGTGAAAAGTATCGTCAAGTGTAATTGTGAATTTGAAAAAAAAGAATCCCCGTTACCATGCTAACAAATGGGAGACATTTAATAAAAATAGTTGGGGATTCTTTTAAGTTCCGTTGCCGGAAAATGCTTTTATGCATGGGATTTTATTTTTAAATGTCTCCTGTTTCGTTGACAAATTTGCAAATTTATTTTTATCCAACCAAATTTATTTTCAAAAAAAAATATTTTTGCCCCCCATGATAACTATAAAGGTATATAATTACCTCAAAAGTAAATATTATTTACCTGGCAACAAAATGGAATGCAGAAGATTTTTTATCTGCAAGAGCAGATATTACAAAAATAGAAATTATGTTATGTCCGGCCTGTCTTTCGGCTCCGGGTACCAAGGCTCATTGGATTCCTTTAAAAAATCAGGTCTTAGCTCACCTTCAAGGTAAGGAGCAATAGCCTGAGAAAATTTAAAGTAATGTTCAGTCATTTCTCTTACCTCTGATCGCGTGGGCATCAGTGGATATTCACCAATTTTTAACAGATAATCTGCGATTATCTTTTGCGATTTTATTTCCATTTTTCAAGTTTTATTATATTTAAAATTTTATGAAAACCACTATTAGTGTTTTTTTTATTATCTTTATAAAACAACCCAGCACTGGAAACATAACTTTAAATTATGTATTTCTTAAAGCCCTGGAAACCTGCGGTTTCCGCTTCAAAAATATATAATTAAGTTATGTTAAATAGCCGCACATGGAATTTTTTAAAATTAATAATAAAAAAACAAAAATACTATTTTTTTATTATATTTGCGGTAACAGTAGTCTGCACGCTTATTAATGATAATTCTCTTAATTAAAATTAGCAGCGCACCGGTCAGGCTCTTTTTAAACACGAAACCCCCTTAGTTTAGTTCATATTCTAATGGGGTTTCGTGTTATTTAGAATGCCAGTCTAATTTAGAATCATTCTAAATATTGCCTTACCTATTGACTTTTCAATTTTATCGCTTATATTTGTATCCATATTTAATATTTGTATCCATATTTAAAAACTAAAAATTAAACTCAATGAGTGCAATAGCAAAACCACATTTATTTTTCGCAGCGGCTACGGCCCCACAAGCCGATGTAGTTATTCCTGTAGACTGGATTTACTCTATGGATAAGCTTGACATTAAAGCCTCCACATTAAACAACAATACTCCTGTTTACATGATCGTTGTGACTTTAGTCCCTGCAATAGGATCTGCTGTAAGAGAAGAAAAAATTAAGTTTGCCACACAGGCCCTGCGCGACACTTCATTTACAAACGCTAAAACTTTAATCGCTGCCTCTATCGCTGGCACGTAAAAGAATAAAATTTTATTGGATCTTTAATTGCCGGCACAATTAAAAAGATAGTCATTGCTTATCCTGGAAACAGGGAAAGCTTAAACAAAACGACTCCCTCATTTTTGTGCTTCATCATGCCGGTGATAGTATTAAAAATTTTAGGAGAGTCGTTTTTTTATTTTATAAACCAAACTAAAAACAAAACCATATGAGATCAGACGTGAATGACGTGAATTATGACTATTACGAAAAACAGATTAACCATTTAAAATCTGACAATGATTTGCAAGCTAACGAGATAAAAAAATTAACAACTGCATTAGACAGCGCGGAGTGGCTCGCCGAGGAGAATCGTAAAATGTATAGGACAGAAATTTATAACCACTCTAACACGAACGGGTGGCTCCGCGTTGTCACTGTTTTATTTGTCGTTATGACGGTATTATCTGGTATCCTGCTTAAACAAAATGATGATCAGCGTAAAGATATAGAAACGCTTACAGACAATGAAATCGCCAGGGGTTATGCAAAAGATATGTCAGAGAAATACATGCAGCAGGCGGATTCTATAGCAGAATCAAGGTTTCTTACAGAAGAGTCCGTAGTATCAATAATGTCAAAAATCCCTAATAAGAAGTAATTATGTATTTTATATTAGCAATGCTTTCTGCCTTTATCGTGTTTAGTATTCATAAATTATTCTTTGACAAAGATTACAAAGAAGTTAAAAGATTAAAACATGTAATAAAATTACTTGAAAATGTATTAGAACATAAGGACGAGGAAATTAAAAATATTAAAAAATTTCAATAAAAACTAAAATTATGACACAAGAAGAAAACTGGAATCCGGGTCACAGCACAAATAAAGGCTATCCATTCGCTCAAATAGAAAGCAGGGCTTTGTTTGTAAACAGGCCTAATGTATATCAAAGTATTGAAGACAATAAAATTTACATTGAAATGCCAGGAGATACTGACGGGGTGCAATCAAAATTACAAATTAAAGGAACTAATAAATTTGAAAAATCATTACTTTCCTTTCTTTTCGACACCTCTGAAGCACTTAAAATCGCCGAGGGACAGATTGTTGACATCTTGCACGAAGATCCATTCACGCCAGAAACATTTGGTTTTCAGCTGGTGCACAAAAATACTGATATCACAGAGCCACCGGTAAGGATTTATGTATCTAAATTTGATGAGTCTGTGAGCCTTTTCAAAAAACCTGTAGGGGTATTCAAGGACAATTATAACCCTGCCTTGTGGACGCTTATGCGCAAGCAGGACGACGGCTCCTTTAAGGAGATAGAAATACTCCTCCCGTGTCACAGGATCGCCTACGCTGCCTTTTACGCGTTAGGAGTGAAGGTGGAGTTCGCGCATGAGGAGTTAGAGGAACAAGTTTCTTCAATTGATTCTTTACCCCGGAGAATATCTTTTAGCGCTGAGCAACCTATTAAAACAGAATCATCAGAAAGAACGGATTTTACTTTTTGTGTTCTTTTTACACGCGGTGATAAAACCAAAAAAGTGTATCTAAATGGCCAGACAACAGACAAAAACAAAGCTTTGACTGAAGCCAAATTTATACTTGAAACGGATAATGACGATCCGGAACTTGACATAAAATTCAGCGAATTAAGCATCGTTTAACCATCATGCCAGAAGAATATATAATAGACTTCGGAAAGCATTCAGGAAAGCCTTTAAGTGACATTCCGGAATCATATATAATTTACATGAAAAATTTAATCAGTCAAACAGTGCCAACAAAAAGGACACTTCAACAGAAGTTTTTTTTGAAAGCGATGGCGGCGAAAAATAAGGAGAAATGATAACACTAGAATATTACAACGGGAAAGAATGGATTTTTGTTAGCCAATGGCCTAATGAAACAATGGCTTGGACAAGCCTTGGAGGTGACGATTTTAATTACAGAACCCGTGATGAGAGAGGTAATGTATTAACCGATAAATCTAAATAAACCTATGACACACGAAGAAATATTTAAAAAGCCTAATGGCGATAAGGTTAAGGTACAGTGCCGCTTACGTGTAGAATATTTCACGAAAGTTTTTTCATACGATATTGATGTATGGGTCTGCAAAAAAGGCAAAAGAACATATCTCCAAGTCGAATACTCTGATAACATTCAATTCAGGAGGAGCTCCTTCGAAGAACGCCAACACCTTAAACACAAAGCTTTTTCAGAGCATGTGACAGAGGAGCAACTATTAGAAGTCAAACTTAAAACATGGAACCTTTTAAAACCGATTTAAAATGCAGCAGATAATTCACACTACAAAAGCTACTATCTTGGCCGTTATGGTGCCAGAGGGCACTAAGAATATGAAAATATCAGGTACTAATTGGGTATGTATAGATTTTGGAACAGGTTTTTACGCATCGCAAGAATTACCTGCCGGTCAATGGCAATTACTTGGATTCAGGCATAAGATAAGTCAGGCGGAAGCTTCTTTAATCGTTGAAGAATCTCAATATGTACCAGGTACATGGAAATCATATCAAGAAGCTTCCGGGCTTATGTATTGGGAACAGTCAGCGCTACACTCATTTTCCCGCCTACTAGATGCTAACGAGTGCTATGAGGTTAACCCTTTTGGGGAAGATCCGACAAGTTGTGGCGGTAAACCGGACTGCTGTATAGGCAAACGTTGCAGAGTTTTATTGTGGAGAGAAGCCCAATGGAGGACAGGTAAATGGGCAATTTTAATAGAAGTTAAATGAAAGAATGGTTGGAAAACAACAAGCATTTAAAGCTTAACAATGGCTTCTATGTCAATCCATTCCCGGAAGGAACATACCAAATTACATTAATAGAACTTAATCAACTTTACAAAAAATTTCACAATAACCATGAAAAAGACACCAGAAGAAATAAGGGCCGAGGCCAATGAAGCATTTCCGTATTGCGAATTAAAAAATTATACAGGAGAGCAAAGGGATATTTCAAACACAAACTTTAAGCGTATAGGTTTTATAGACGGCTACGCAAAAGCCCTCACCGACATGCAGCAGCCGGTTGATTTGGAGGCTCTTGGAATAAGTGACTTAAGAATAGAACAATTTTCATGGAATTGGGCAGAAGCTGGTAATGGTAGTGGGGATCGGTATTTTGCCGATTGCAATTTCAAGCAAGGTGCAGAATGGATGCGAGACAAACTTTTGCCATACCTGCAACCTACGCCTAAAAGCGATGCGGTGGAGTTTGCTGATTGGGTAAGGTATAGCAGCGGATATACTTTCAGTGGAATCTACGGCAAAATTTCAAAGTGGGTACATATTTATAAAAGCGCTGCGACTACAGCTGAGTTATACCAAGAATTTCTTAACCAAAACCAAAGATAACCCTATGGAAATGCACAACGTAACAGCCCGCCAGGTAGGCGACAAAAGAATTATAAACTTTGGACTATATCCATGCCCAGAATTTATACCGTTTAACCGAGAAAATGATATACAGAGAAAAATTTGGTATTATCTCTCTAAAGATATTCAGCTTAAAAGAGATTTTAACAATGAGTTCGATATTTTAATAGGAATTGAAAAAGTTGATACTGAAGAATACAAAAGTATTTTCGGTCTTCCACTGAACGCCATAACCCACCGCATTGAGATCGTTGAGGGTTACGCCATTCTAAAGCCAGAAGCTAAAGAGGAATCACAGGACTTAAAAGGAATTGGCGATGCTGCATGGGAATATATTTGCAAACACTTTCTAGTTAGAAATCATCAAACTGATTTGTGTAGACAAGCTTTTATAGCAGGAGCTGTATGGCATAAAAATAAACAATAACCCCTTAAACTAAAACAGATGGACAAACAACAGGCTATATCTCAATTTGAGATAATTGAAAAATCATTGTCGCGGGCAAAACTTCAATTTCAAGCAGACATGCAGGATATTGATACGACTAAAGAAGTTATACTTTACGAATTGATAAAATCGCATTTACAAATAGAGAATATTATACGTGAGTTTGCGCCAGAAAGATTTGGAAAGATAGTGCGTGAAGTTAGAACATTAGTTACTCCTAACATAACTATGGATTCGCTTCATATATGCACTACCTGTGGAGAAACATGGTGTACAAGCGATCATAAGTAATAATAACCCCTTAAACTAAATAATATGGCAAAGAAAGCAGGATTAAAAACAGAAAACCAGAACCGGTGTAGTGTCACTGGTAAATTAAGGAAAAACATCAAAACATACACCCTCAATTGGGGGGATGGAGATTTGACGCTAGACGACTTGGGACTAAAAGACTACTTAATGAGTGAATCGATTTTTTCAGATGAGGACATTAAAGCTGAGCCCCAGGAACTAACGGTTACAATAGCTTTTAAATACACCGAAGCGGAGTTACGCGCATTGCCAGAGTTCGACTTTTAAAATAACCAACCATGAAAAAAGTAAAAATAACAATTGAAGTAACACCCGACAGTTATAGTCGAGAAGTTGAATTTGAAGGGAAAACCTACAAAGAAAAGTTTTTAAGAACCCCGTATGGTGCCAAAAGCGCCGGCCCGAGTATAGAATATCAACCAGATTTACCGGACTATGTAGCGGAAAATGTAGATGATATGTATGATTTAATGCAAGCTTTAAAACAAGGGAAATAGCCATGAAAAAAAAAATAACACCAGAGATTAAAGCGAAGGTAGCGGCTATGCATATTGGCAGCAATGTGTATTTAAGAAAAACCGGAATCAGGTCACTTAGGTCTGTATCAATTGAATGCGACGAATATGAATGCACATTAGCAACATTGCCGCTAAATGAAAATTCAGATTATGACAAGATATACAGCATACATGATGTGTCGGTACTTTTAAAACCCTTGGCAAAGATCAGCGACGAACACGCTATTGAATGCATGAGTATTTACAAGTGTATTAACACGGAAGAAGGTTTTATTACTTGCGAAAGTCGAAATAAGGGTAAAATTAAACGTGCTATTATTGGAATGATAATTCATATTCAACCAGTGAGTGACTATCTCCGCTCCCTTGGCTACGCCGTACCATTCACAACCTCAATCGACGGACAGCCAGTAACATTTACAGTTGACCAGCTTGTGCAGGCCGGTGTGTTTAAGTTGGAGGGGGAGCAGCCATGACTGATAAAGAGATAAACAAAGCAGACCTCTCAAAAGACGAATATTTCTGGATTTGGAAGAATGGATCTTATTATCGGCCTAATTCCAGCGGATATACTGATACCATTTTAGACGCTGGAATTTACAGAAAACATGACGCAATCTCCGCGGCTTTTCATTGCAGAGATATTAAGCTGATTCCTGTCAATGTTACACAACACAACCAACGAGTAATTGCCAAAATAAAAGAACTATCTGACACTTTAATAATACAACCATGAGCAACAATAAAGAACAAGCGCCAATGAGCGCTAATGAATACTTAAAACAAAACGGATGCATTAAAAACAGTTACGGAAATTACATATATGCTTCCTGCGAAAGGGGTGTGCATCAAGTTAATCTACCTGTGATATTAAAGGAATACGCCGACCAGCAGACAGCCGAAAAGGATAAGGAGATTCTAATATTAAAAACCATGACGCTACTTGATAAAGTTACTCAAGACAGTGAGTGTTTTATGAAATATCTTGATTTGAAACAAAAAGCAGACAATCTTTCTGATGCGTTGAAAGTTTATTTAATGGCTGGTCATAAGGATGCCAGACGGGAAGCATCCATACAAGCTAAAAACGCTTTGGATAATTACCACTCCGGAAAGACCGGGGAGGAAACAATTAAAAAATAAGAAAACATGTCACAATTAATTTCAGTTCGCTCAAACCAAGATTTTGGGCTCGATTACACAAGTGGAAAATTAATTCCGCAAACAGAAATAATAGTACTAATTGAAAAGCCTGTATACGTTACTAAGGGCAATAACATACAACGCAGCACTAAGATTGAAGAATTACGATTTAAAACAGGTTCGCAAGGCTTATTGGCACTGATTGGTCAATTAGAATCCGCACAAAGAAACTGTGCTCACTTCGAGAAAATGGCCGGGGCTTTAAATGAAATTATCGTTAATACTCCAAGGCCAGAAGGGGATGTTGTTAAAAAATAAGAACGGATGAAAGAATTATTAGAAGCAATTGAAAGTTGCACAGAATTGAGTGAACTCGTTTACAATCCAATGTCAAAAATCTGGACTGTATTTTATTTGGACGGAGAAAGCGCACATATGGAATCCGATTCATTAATTGAGTTTTTAAATAACGGGTAACCATGACAGAAGAAGCAATAAAACAAGCGGCAACTGAACACGTAAAAAATAAATTCCCGTTACTTGGAAGTTCCAGGCATGGACTTATAAAAATGTTTATTGACGGCGCCAAGTCCGAAGCCGCCGCTCAGTACCACGCGCCTAAGTGGATTCCGGTAATCGTAAAACCAGAAGTAGGTGGCGAATACAACGTAACTGTTGATTTAGAAGATGGAGGGCATCCGGTAACGGCAACATACGATTACCATTACAATGATAATAAATGGTTTGATCCAGTTACTGGATTAGAAAGTAAATCAGTATTAGCTTATTTACCGCTACCTGAACCAATGCCGTGTAAAATAATAATGAAGCCTGCGTATATTGCACCTACGACAATTTCAGCCATGGAAGGTCTATCATACGGACAATGCGTTCACGGTGAAAATTTAGCAAATTGCGATGTTTGTAATAAAACAGATGACGTTGAATGGATGCCCTTACCGCCTATTAACACAGATAATGGGTAATTATACCGAACAGGCATTTATTAATTTCTGAGCCATAAATTTACGCCATTGCACTTCTTTTTGAATGTTATATTCACGGGTATAAATTATCATTTCAGCGTTATAAATCCTCAAAGCTTCTTTTTGATAAGTGATATCTGCTTTGATATCGGCGGTTACAATACCGTCATTAGGCTTCCAGGAATCATTAGAGACATCATAATAACTTTGATATATGTCTGAATGTTCATAACCGCTTCCAGCTCCAAATTTACTATCCAAGCTGCCAGGATCTAAAGGCTGCAATACTTCTCCCATATCTGGCTCAAACCCAACCATATTTACGTAAAGGTTTGGATTGTAATGAGTAGCTACATACAGTAAATCTGTAACCCCATCTGCCGTTGAAAATGCTTGCTTTAAAGCCATAATATCATTTATTTGTAATAAACAAGGCCTGAACGCAACTGAACAGGCCTTGTAATTTTATTTTTTATTAGGTGCTTTGGATTTTGGTTCGGGTTTGATATCTTTTTCTTTTGGGGCGTCGCCTTTTAAACCAGGCTCATCTGCTGGCTTTGGCGCCGGATGAACTTCTTTGTCCTTTGGAAAAGAATCTGTATCCTTAGGTGCTTTGGTAATTCCATTAGAATCATTGTTTACCGGTTGTTCGTCAGGGATAGGTGTTCCGTCTGTTGGATGTTGTTTCATGATTTGTAAATTTTAAGGTAAAATTATATTTGGTTTAAAGTTAACGATAAATTCTTTATCAGGATTATCAAGGGCTGTTTTAATTAAAGCTTTGAGTTCAGGGGGCATTTCGTTTTCGGCCGCAAACTCCTCAAGCTGGTAATATCCAAAACCCTTAACTCTTTTATTAGCGTCACGCAAATGATGCACCAAGTCAGTAATCTGCTTTTTTTGAATTTCAATTAATTGTTCTGGGGTGATAGTGTTTATTAGTTTGTCCATATTAAATTTTAATTCCTTGGTCAATTTCTTTAATCATTTCAATAAAAACTTCTATTTCAGGGGGGCCGGAGGAAAATCCATTCCCTTTGCCGTCTTTAAAAGTGAAATAATCAGAAACGCTTTCGTAATCTAATGTCGCTATATGACCTGAACATCCTTCTGGCCTGCAATCATTATAACAATGATATTTTCTTTCTAAATGATGTATTCCTGACATAAAATGAAAAATTTAAACAAAGATACCTCAGCCATAGTCCAAAACAAAGCTTTGGTTGATATTTAGAATGATTCTAAATTAGTATTCTTCCGGGTGGATATGGTAATCTGCATTATTCATATTTTTAATCCATTTAGCCACTTTACTGTTAGGAGACGTGTAAGGGCCAGGCTTTGAATACTTTAAATCCACTCCGTTTTTAATGGCCCTTACGGCGTACTTTACACTTTGATAAGTGCATCTTATCCGGTCGGATATTTCCTTAGCTGAAATACCAGGCTCATCTTTAAGTAGCTTAACGATCTGGCAGTATTCTTTATGCCTTACCTTTTTAACAAAATCTCTTGGTTTACACTGTGGGGCTTTAGAGTCTGGATCCGTGGAAAGTATTAAGTTTGATATTTTGCAGTTTGTTACATCCCCGTCACGGAATCGAATACCTGCATTTTCATCATAAGTTCCATTGGCCACCAGCCAAACGCAAACGTGAAGATAGGCATGTATTGATTCTTTATTACCCCTACCAGACCACAATAAAACCTGCTTATATTTTCTCTGTCCGGCAGTTTGAAGCCTCATTTCTACCCACTCATTTTTAAGGCTCCGCCAACTATAAATCATTCCCGATGCTGGCTCTACTTTATACTTGATTTCATTTGTCAAAAAACTCAGTATTTTACGCTGCCGCTCCAAGCTCGCTCCAAACCCTTTTTTCTTCTTTTCTATAATTTCACTATCCATAATACTTTTTAAGTGTTAAATTTAATTAATCAAACTTCATTACGCAAGTACTCCCAAAAGCTATCAGGAATAGGAGTTTTGTTTTCTCTTAAATTCAAGACATCTTGGAGAGCACCTATTTCATGATCGTTAATATATTCTCCAGGGTTGTACACATGCCATTCGTGGCCGTGACACTTATGGAATATCGTGTTACTATCCGTAGAGCAGTTCTGTCTTACGATAAAATGACTCTTACTGTCACATTCACCACCCCAAGGGTCCATTAAACAATGGCATTCATATTCTATATGATAATAATTTTTACTCATATCATCCAGTATTGTCCCCAAAGCTCTTTGTTGACTTCTAAGGAGGTTTTAGCGTCTTCTCCTGTACAAAAAGCCAGATCTTTAGTAATTACACCTTCAAAAGTACAAGGCTCTGTGATTAGTCTCCTTGTGTGGCCAAATCCTTGTACCGGGCGAATCCAAGTTCCAAATCCGTCTGGTTTACACTTTTTCCCCTCGTTATATTTAGCTACGATATGTGTCAGTTGGGCATAGGCCAGGGCAGACAAAGCTTGTTTTTCTGTCTTATACACTGATTTGTTTCGAGTATCTTTTAATAGGTGAATGCCACAGACTTGTTCGACAAACCCACTTTTATTGTTAAAAAAATATCCATGAAGCGGCCAGCATTCAGTCCACATAAACCCTTTCTTTTTAGGTTTAGGTTCAAGCTGATCTTGGGTATAATATTTAAGGCATAGTTTCCTGAGCGCCGAAGAAGCTTTGTGGTCTTTAGGGAGATTCCCCCAGATAGCAATAGCATCTTCCAGGGAGATCAATGGCGCCGAATTATCGTTTGTTTTTACAGTTGGCGTCGAAGAACTTTCTTTTGGAATATAACTTGGATTATAAACCGGTATTCTAGCATTTCTTAAACACCTAGCCATCCAGAATGCACTCTCCTGATCAAGAATATCCTTTTTTAATTTATTCTGAGCCTTTTCAAGCTCCGCGTCCATCCAGTTGTTTTCAATAACTTTTATACCCGTAGGAGTGCACACGTGATAAGCCTTAACCTGGTTTTTAAAGTCAAAAGAATACATAAAGAAAAATAAATCTAAATCACCTATTAACCTCCAATTTTCATCTGAAGTACACCAATAATTATCATTATTGTCACTGTAAGCTTTTACATTACCGTACTTTGACGATACTACGTATCCCTTTTTTAATTCCATAACTTATTGATTTTTAATTGTTTAATAATTGTAATCTTCAAGCAAAGCTTTGTTTAAACCCTCCAGTTGCTCCATTGTTTCGAAAATACCAAGGTAACTTAACCTTGAACCCGTATCAGGACGAAGTAATACATGCCAACAATTGGGATGATGATCATCTTCTCTAACTATAAGAGTTCTGCGATTGGAGTAAATGTTATATTTAACAAAATCCCCGCCATCTTCTATTTTATACCCATTATCTGAAAGGCCGTCTACAGTTATCTCCATAATCCTATTTATTTTAAAACCTCAATATTATCAAAAGCCAAAACAATCCTCCAGCCAAAACAATTACAAGCCGTTATCACCTCACTCATCAAAAACTCTTCACTTTTAATCTTCCGGTAATAAGAAGCTACACTCATCCCCATCATTTTAGCCATCTTCGTCTTAGCAATACCCTTCCCAATTCTCTCCTTTTCAATCAATTTTATCAATTCTGCAATACTCATACGGGTCAATCGTTATTAGATGCATCAAATATAATGCATCTCACCCTATTTATCCTAATATTTTAACACTTTTAACATCAAAACACCAGGCCTCAATACAACCTTTCTAAGCACACTTCACATATAACAAGTATCAATACAAGGCTTTTGTGTATATCGTCAAGTACCGGTACTATATTAAAGCCCTCCGGGTCGTTTTAAAGTAAGCCCCTCATGTATAAAATTCAAACTTCAGACTCCTTAAATTATTCAACTCTTTGATTAATAGTGTTTTAATTAAAATTTCAGGTTGTATCAATGTTTAACTTCTGGATTCAGGCTGCTTTTAAAGCTTGATTCCATTCAGTATTGATTTTAACTTCTGGATTTTGGATTTATGTGCGTCGTTATTAGTGCCTACCATTGCAGGCCCTCCCCCTCGCCAAAAGCAAACTCAACTCTAAATCAATATCTGTCAAGTCATAAATTATTAATATATGCCAATTAATCAGTGTTATGGTATCACGCGTCAAGTGATCTATATCATTGACAATCAAGATGTTGATAGTTTTTTCAATCGTTATTTAACATAATATAAATTATATAAAACAAAAGTGGATCAATTGAGGTGCCGGTATCGTTGATGTGTGTATTTTTCTGCCAAACGAACTATACCCCTACCTACTTTCTCCCCTTAAAACTGTTAAATCTTACATTTATAATGATTCTAAATAAGGATTGAAACTATTGATATGAGAGGCTTTCACGATACTATCAATAGTATATTAATATAGAACTGACACATTGACGTATTGACAAGTCATGAAGTGTGATGTATCTTTATAACAGTAAAACGATAAAAACACCACATTTATGAAAGCAGATAGCGATATAATAAATTCTCTTTTAAAGGCTGTTAATTATGAGCTTTTAAGGGAAGACGAAAGCGATAGTTACTTTGGAACTATTGAATCAGATGAGGTAGAGAATGTTATTGTAGGGTTATTAGAGTTGCTTCCTTCCTTTGTGGTTGCTTATGATGATTTTCATATTAATCCTAGTCAGAAGGAAAGGTATTTGTTTTATAAGGAGTTTATACTATCTCTTTAGTAGGGAATCCAAACAAAGCTTTTTTCGGCGCCCTACGTTACAGGGACATATAAATTTAAATTAACAATTAAAAACACCATAAACATGAAAACACCAACAATTGACCACGAAGCAATCCAATCATTTTTTAACCATGTATTTAACAGCATTGAAATGGCTGAAGGTAAACGATTCATTTTAAGATATGAAAGACATACAGCCAGGTTTACGCACGAAGAGGGCCAGGATGCCATTGATACATTTATGAAATGGTCTAACGAATCCAAAAGATATGAAAATGTAACATTAAGCTTTTTGGATAAAAATAATATTGAAACGGATTTTTTAACATTTAAACAGCCTTAATTTTATGAACAAGAAAGAAAAAACGATCCTTTGGCTCCTTATTACCTGTATTGGTATTATGTTAGCTACATTAGTTATGTGTATCCGGTTATTCTGGTATTAACACAAAGCTTTGTTTATTCGGCGCCATAAGGGTATACGACATAAAAATACATAATTTAAAAACAATTAAAAACACCACATTATGAGCAATTTAACATTTGAAATTACAGTAAATTACCTAAACGAAGATTTTAGCGTAACCTTAGAAAACGGCTTAAGTACTAAAAAGGAAATTTTAGAGTATTTAAAGGATACTAAAAAAGAAAGGTTCGAGATTGAATCAGGCGAAGATTTTGAAGCCGATTTAAGCAATGAAAATGAATTTGAAGTAACAGAAGATTCAGAGATTCCTGAATGGCTTAAAATAAACGGTAATGTCAATTATGACCTACTTACAGATTTATTGGAAAACTATTCATATGATTATGATATTGACGTTTACGAAGCTGCAAATGATGCTGGTATTCAATTTTCAGACGTAGATGAATGCTATAAAGGCCAATTTTCAAACGATGAGGATTTTGCCCATTATATGGCAGAACAAACAGGATTCGTAGATAAAGAAGCTAATTGGCCTAATAACTGTATTGACTGGGAACTCGCAGCAAAAGAATTAATGTATGATTACTCGAGCGCTAACGGTCACTATTTCAAGAATATTTAAAAATACACCACAATATGAAAAATTTAAGACAAGCAAACCAAAATCTAAGGAAGTATATTTTAGAATGTATTAATCCTGAAAATTACGATGTTAAGGCAAATACTGAAGGGGAAAAAATTAAATTCTTAATCGATACATTTAAGAGTGAATACATTAATCCTAAAAACTTAAAAAGGTACGGATGTATTGAAAAGGTATTTACTGAATGGTTAAATGGATTGCCTAGTGCCTTTGATATTTATTTTTACAATTATAATATTGTAGAAAAAGGAAAAAGTTTAGGTTTTTTATCTGAATCTGCAAATGAAAGGCAAGAAACTATTTTTCATAACGGCTGGCTTACAAGGCTTACAATAGCAGTTAAAAAGCTTGCAAAAGAACATGGCTTAGAATTAGGTAAATGATTGACAATTAAAAACACCATAAAATATGAAAATAGAAAACAAAAAATTAATATCTGTTTTAGAATCAGATTTAATAAATGGAATATTTGAAAACAATAATATAACCTCAATAGGTGGTAATTGTTTTAATGAAATGCCATCATTGAAAAAAATAATCTGTAAAAAAGTAGAAACAATGGACAACGACTGCCTAAGCTATAACGATGCCCTAACCACCGTTAGCCTGCCAGTACTCACAACAATGGGCAATTACTGCCTACGCAATAACGATGCCCTAACCACCGTTAGCCTGCCAGCACTCACAACAATGGGATACGACTGCCTACGCAATAACGATGCCCTAACCACCGTTAGCCTGCCAGCACTCACAACAATGGGCAATTACTGCCTAAGCTATAACGATGCCCTAACCACCGTTAGCCTGCCAGCACTCACAACAATGGACAATTACTGCCTAAGCTATAACGATGCCCTAACCACCGTTAGCCTGCCAGT
>Ga0247741_1000176_pt1 | contig 41488 bp, 33 predicted proteins | sample UWRJL213509R2_FD_180945 | JGI IMG/M metagenome (GOLD analysis project Ga0247741, IMG submission 180945) | Plant litter microbial communities from Arlington Agricultural Research Station in Wisconsin, United States - UWRJ-L213-509R-2 | ecosystem: Environmental > Terrestrial > Plant litter >... | reverse complement strand
AACCGGCCTTGTTTTTTTAGGAAATAATGGATTAGCATCAAGCTCAAACGGGCTTTATTATTCTACCACGGGCGACGCTGCTAATAATTGGCAAAAGTTTGAAATAACAGATAATAGTGAAAATGCTAAAATTTATCAAAATACAAGTTTTAATCATTGTTATACTACAGGATACAATCCGTCTGGTCCTAATTATGCATTTGTCTGCGGTTATGATAAAGTTACTCATAAGGCAATACTTATAAAAATAGCTTTCCCATCAATGGCTTATGAAATAATGTATATTGGAGAATCTGGCAGCTCATTAAATAATATTACGTCTAATTGGGGTAATTATTACGCTGTTGGAGATAATGGATTAATTATTAAATTTAATTCAACAAAGATTGAAGAGGTGCGAAATATTTCAACGGATAATTTTTCTTCTATTTCAATATATGGTGACAAATGTAAAATTGCGACAGCCAATAAGATATTATACAGTGAAATTTTTAACAGCGAATACAAGTTTGTTGATGTTTTAACTCCTGGAGCTAATAATAAACGAGTTTATTTTTCATCAAATGGTCTTACGCATGCTGTTGGAGATGGTTACACTTATACTAAAGTGGCTAGGGAAGCAATGTTAGCCAATACAAATTATGACTTTGGACCTTTGAATGGTAACGGAATAACAGAGTCAAATTCAAATTTATTTATAGCGACTGATCATGGAATATTTAAAGGATCTATCGATATAAACGTATTAGAATGGCAGCCTAGTTCTTTAAAATATGATGTTACCAATTTTTTTAGCAATGGTTCTGCTATATATGCTTTTGGTAAAGCGGGCGTTATATTAAAAACTACAAATTTTGGAGGAGAAACATATCCATTTGCAAAATTAAATGCAACAGGAGGATGTGTAAATACTCAGATCTATATGTATGGTACATTTGGAACGATAAATCAGTGTAAATGGTTTCTTGACGATGTACAGCTTACAAAGGAAATTAGCGGTTCGTTAAGATATACTTTTACAAAAACGGGTGAGTACAAGGTAAAGCTTGTTGCTATAAACGCTGCAGGAGTCGAAGTTAGTGATACTAAAACAATTAAGATAGTGGCTTATCCGAATGGCGATAAAAAGGTTAATATAAGTGATTACCTATTGTGTAAAAGTGAGAAAATCGAGGTAGAGGTTTTAGATTCTCAGCAAGACATAACTTATGTTTTTAAAAAAAATGATGATGGAGTTTCTTATGGCAGTGGTCTAGGTAATGGCGGTACGTTAAAATTTACGACAGACTTTATTGATTTAACCGGTGACTATTATATTGAAGCAAAAAACATGTTAGGTCCATGTGCTACGAAGTTTAACGGGAGATTTAAAATTGTTGTTGAAGAAACAAAAGCTGATTTTCATAAAGATGTAATAAATGCAAAGCCAAATGAAATTGTTACTTTTTATGAAAAGGCTAATGAAGCTGTAAAATACCAATGGGCTTTTTCTCCAAATTCATCAATTACTACAGCACAAGGAGCATCACAGAGTTTGAGTTTTGGAAATTATGGACAGACAAAAGTAAATATGGAAGTATGGTCTGCCAATGATTGTTATGATGCGGCAGAAAAAGAAGGCCCATATATTTATAAGGAAAATGAAAATACAAGTGATTGCTGGACATTAGTTAATGACGGAGTCGATTCTGAATGGAATGGTTATGAATATGAAGGCAATTACGGATTAACTCCTACAGAAGATGGATTTTTAGTTTCAGGAGGATTTAATGATCAGACATTTGATTCGAAAATAGGGCTGAAATCTGATTTTAAAAATAAAAAAGGAAGTTTTTTAACAAAATATGATAGAAAAGGAGCTTTAAAATGGATTGTTAGTACAGAACATTCCCCAGGAAATCGCGAGAGAGATAAAATATTTTCTTCGGTAGTTGATCATGATGGAAACATATATATATGTGGTACTCATGAAGGCACATTTATAGATAACAAAGGTGAAAAAATAAAAGTAAGTCCGATAATTGGTGGAAGTAGAAATAACGGCTACATTATGAAACTGGATAAGCAGGGAAAAATTATTTGGAGATTAAGTAGTGATGAATATAATGCTTTGGCAACAAAACTTTATATTGATAAAGACAACAATTTAGTGACAACTTTAAGTTTAAATTATGCATATTCAGATAAACATCAGCTATACTTAAATGGCGTTAAGACAACTGTAATTACCCAAACGATGGCAACTTCGCAAGCCGATAATCTAACATTGATAAAAATCTCACCTCTTGGAAACGTTCTTTGGTATACAGGAATTACTCTTTTTCATGTAAATAATGCAGGTATTGTAGATATTGGTATTGATAATAATAATGATATTTATATTGGTGGAAATTATGAGTTTGATATGAACTTATATTCTGTCGGCAATACTACAACACCACAGATCCTAAAAGGATTTGAAGGATACGGTTCTAAAATGTTTTTAGTTAAATACAATAAAGATGGTATTTTGCAATGGAAAACAAGAAGTAATACAGTAAACGCATCAGATGATAATGTCTCATTTGGTGGAATGGTTACTGATGAGGAAGGTAATAATTATATTACAGGCAGTAATTTATGTGATAGTGAAAAGGCTGCTCAATCCTTTGAAAATGCAAACGGAACAATTACTCAAAAAAACATAGGAACCTTTTTCCTGGCAAAAGTTAATTCTGTTGGTACCTGCGAATGGATAACAGGAAATAAATATGGACATAGCGGAGGAAGTAAAATTATTAAAGATAAAGATAACTTGCATATCATTGGTGGAGGCACAGGAACCAGCACTTTTATTACTGGCGACTTACAGAATTATGATTTAACAATTAGTGAATATGATTTCTTTTTAGCTACTTATGATTTATCAGGAAATTTGAAAAAGATCACTGCGAATGGTGATAATCGTAATCATGCTACCGTACCTTTAATTAATATATATGATTTTTTTAAGGCAGCAGATGGGTCTTTTTATTTATGCAGTAATATGCGAACAAATAATTACAGCAGTTTTGGCAGTACTATAAGTACTAATGGTATAGATGGAACTGTTTCTCATTTTGATGAAAGCTGTGGGATTGTAAGATATGAGAAAACATTATCAACAGGTGATTTCACAAAGTCATCAAATGCTATAGTTTACCCTAATCCAACGTCTGGGAGAATTTCTTTAGATTTAAAAAGCTTTAATGGCAATATAACAGTAGAAGTATACGATGTTACCGGAAAAAAAATAAGTGAAGAAAAAGCAATTGACGCTACAAAACTTGATTTAACGATAAGCGGCATTAGGGGGTTGTACTTTGTGAAAGTTAAAGCTGGTGAAAACACACAAACATTTAAAGTCTTAAAAAAGTAAAAGACAATACAGATTTTAAATAAGAAAAAAAGGAGTTTGATTTTTAAATATTTTCTTAATAAAAAAACGGCTTTCAGAAATGAAAGCCGTTTTTATGTTTTAAAAGAGAATTAATCACCCCAATAAATAATTTCTTAATCATCCACCCATTCTGAATGTTTGAATTTTCAAGAAGAATAAATTGAGTTTTCTTATTTAGATTAAGAATTCATCAAGCTCTCAATTTCATCCACTTCAACCGGAATATTGCGCATCAGGTTAAAAGGTTCTCCTTTTTCCTGAACCACAACGTTATCTTCTAAACGAATACCGAAACCTTCTGCCGGAATATAAATTCCCGGTTCAACCGTAAAAACCATATTAGCTTTCATTGGTTCATGAAGTAATCCGTAATCGTGCGTGTCAAGACCCATGTGATGAGAAGTTCCGTGCATGAAATATTTTTTGTAAGCTGGCCAATCAGGGTTTTCGTTCTGAACATCGGCTTTGTCGATTAATCCTAAACCTAATAATTCGGAAGTCATGATTTTACCTACTTCAACATGGTATTGTTTCCAAAGCGTTCCTGGAATCAACATTTTTGTAGCTTCATTTTTTACATTTAAAACCGCTTTGTAAACCGCTTTTTGTCTGTCAGAAAATCTTCCCGAAACCGGAATCGTTCTCGTCATATCGCTTGAGTAATTGGCATATTCAGCAGCTACATCCAGCAAAATTAAATCTCCTGCCTTACATTGCTGATTGTTTTCGATATAATGCAAAACATTCGCATTATTTCCCGAAGCAATAATTGGCGTATAAGCAAAACCTTTAGAACGGTTGCGGATGAATTCGTGAGCCAATTCAGCTTCAATTTCATATTCCGTAACATTTGGTTTCACAAACGAAAGCAATCTGCGGAAACCTTTTTCTGTAATATCACAAGCTTTTTGAATCAAATCGATTTCTTCGCTTTCTTTTACAGAACGAATGCGTTGCAAAATTGGGTTGCTTTTCGCCACATTGTGAGCAGGATAACGCTCTTTCCACCATTTTACAAAACGAGCTTCACGTGTTTCTGTCTCAACAGTTGCGCGATAATGTTCGTTAGTGTTGATGTACATCGTATCAGCATACGTCATCATTTCGTTCAAAACTTTATGAAAATCCTGCAACCAATAAACAGTTTTGATTCCTGAAACCTGAAAAGCGCGTTCTTTAGTCAGTTTTTCACCTTCCCAAATCGCGATATGTTCACTGGTTTCTTTCAGAAAAAGCATTTCTTTTTGATTTTCATAAGGCGCATCCGGAAACAAAAGCAAAATACTTTCTTCCTGATCCACACCACTTAAATAAAGAATATCCCTGTGTTGAGCAAACGGCAAAGTACTGTCGGCACTAATTGGATATATGTCATTTGAGTTGAAAACGGCAACACTGTTAGGTTTCATTTCTGCCGTAAATTTTCTGCGATTTTTTACAAAAAGAGCGCTGTTTATTTGATGATATTTCATAAAAATTGATTTTTGAACTTCGATTTTCAAAATTAGTGATTTTTACAGAAGATGATATAATTGGTTTATTAAAGTTTTCATATTTGTTTGAGTTTTTGCACGCAGATTTATGCGGATTGAAACAGATTTCCGCAGATTTTTTTAATGTAATCTTTTGTATTCACAATCTTGTCATTCTGAGGAACGAAGAATCTCCGCAAGTAGCTCGACAAAGTTTGATAAACGCAAAGTCCTGTAATTTAAACAACATTGAAAAATCTTAGCAACTTAGATTCTCAGAGCCTCAGAATCTTAGTAATGGCGTGTTCGCCGCGGCGAATCGGGCTTTCGGCTATATCTTTTATTCCGTTCCACTTCATAAAAGGATACCGCCTCAATCCCTCACGCGAATCTTGGTTTCATAAGAAGTTTGTTATTTTCGTAGGAAAAAAAGTTTACAGATTCTGGTATTTTGTATATTGCTACTTAAATAATAAAGAATTATATGGGATTTAATTTTTCAGGAATTGCAATAAATAAAAATTTTCAGGACAACTTTGAAGAACTTCAGGCAGAACTGGGCTGGACATTAGAAAAAACTGAAGAAATTGATTTTGTGACTGCTTCAGCTAATTGGAAAGAAGAAGGAATTTGTGATGTTAGTTTTTGTGAAAATGGCACAATACTATTTGTTAATATGGATTTATGTACAAGACCGTACGGGATTGAAAATGCTAATACTTTTACTTTTGCTCTTTCAGAAACTTCAATGGCATTTTATCTGGGGTATTGTGAAAATGGAGAAGAAAAGCGTGTAATTATGGAGTTTGAAGATGATAGAATGACCGATGAAGGAGAAAAACTTGATGTTGAAGATGATGCTGGAGATACTTCTGATGTTATTTGGAAACAACTTGGCGTTGTTTTGGGAGAAAAATTTTGGAAACTTGCGCATGATGAAAAGGCTTACAGATATGTTTTTGCTAAATAAGATTAATTATTAAACCCGATAGCGCAGATTTGTAATCTGTATACGCGACGATATGCAATGATAAAATGACCATAAAAAAAGCAAATTCCAACGACTACAAAATCCTAACAGAAATCACCAAAAAGTCAAAAGCATATTGGGGATATTCTAATGAACAAATCGAAATCTGGTCTGAATTTTTAACCGTTACAAAAGAATATATCGAAACTAAATCGGTGTACAATTTAATTATTGAGGATCAAATTATTGGCTATTATTCATTCTTCCACGAAAGTGAAAACACTATAAAACTGGATAATTTATTTGTTTTACCTGATTTTATTGGCAAGGGATTCGGAAAAATATTAATGAATGATTTTCTTGATCAAATCAAAAACAGCGATGCTCAAAAAGTAATTCTAAACTCAGAACCAAATGCTGAGGATTTTTATATTAAATTCGGATTTGTAAAAGTGGGGCAAGTGGAAACTTCTATTAAAAATCGATATTTGCCGATAATGGAGCTAAAAATTAATAGAATTGGAGAAATAGAAAATGCATAATTCAACTTTTAAATTAATAACAATAAAAGAAGTCAAATCACAATATCCATTTCTATTGGATCACGAAGGATTTGATTATTTTGAAGAATGGGAAGACCAGGATTTCTTTTTAGTATCAAATCAAGATGTGAATTTTGAAGGTAGTTTTTATTTAGATCTTTATGAAGATAAAGAGAAAAAATGGCTTTCGGATCTATTAAATCTTTCATTAAAAGAAATTGACGCAATAAGAATTGAAGGCGTTTTAATAAACGGAAATTTAACCACAAACGGAACCATAATAAATGCCGAAGGAGATTACGGACCGTATGTTTTTATTAACGGAAATGTTACTTGTCAAAGTTTATTATTAGGCGGTTCTTACGTCGAAATAAAAGGAAATGTCACAGCCAAAGAAGTGGTGATGACATCGTACAATCACGGAAATTTTAAATGTTCAGGCATTATTGAATCTCCCATTTTTATTGTCGACGATCATTATACAACATTTTCAGGACGGAAAAATGATTTGTTTTATTACAACGATAAAACTGAGAATTCTGATTTGAAAAATGTGTACGAATACGATTCTGTAACTGACGAATATATTATTTCAGATGAATTACGAAAACATTTAAATAATCCGTTGATAACGACTTTTGAAGAATTATTGCGTGAGCTGGAGCATGGGGAGTTAGTTTTAAGGAGAAATAATCCGCCTGCGAAAACTTACGAATATTGGCAAAATAGAGTTGTTTTAAATTATAGAGATTTAAAAATAGTTCCGCCTCAATTTAAAACCGCAGAATTGTTTGAATTGGCATTAAATAATACATTTCACGCATTGCCATATATCGATAAGGATTTTATTACGCCAGAACTTTGCGAAAAAATAGTTAGTAAAAATGGATTTGCAATTCAAAAAATACCAGATCAATTTATTACAAAAGAACTTTGCCTAAAAGCAGCCGAAAGCGGAACATTGATTTCACTAATTCCAAGTGATTTTTATTCGGAAGAACTGATTTTGACGACTTTTAAGAATGGCAAACACCAACCTGATATTAACGATGTTCCGTCTAAATTTATTACAGAAAGTTTGCTGGAAGAATATGTGAAAATTGGCAAAGGATTATGGCTTGATAAAGCTTGCAAACAAAACGGAATAGATAAAGTATCGATTTTAAAACGAGTTATTGATTCTGGAATAGAAAATGTTGACGCTGTTTTTGGAAATCATTTTAGTGAAGAAATAGTTCAATATGCCGCATCGATTTACAACAATGAAAAACGCAAGAAAGAATGGAATAGTTATATTCAAAAATATAAGGTTAAATTTGAACGTCTTGGTTTGAATCAGTATTTCTAAAAGTATAAAACGATTTATGGATTTAAAAGTTGAAATCAGAAAAGTTGAAAACCTAGACTTAGATTTTGTCTACAAGTCAATCTGTGAACTTGAGAATGAAATTTTAGACTTCGTAGTTTTTGCCGCAATCTTTAATGAAAATATTGTCAATCCAAATAATCTCTATCTTTTAGCAGAAAATGAAAACGAGCAATTAGGTTTTATTAGTTTTCATACACAAAATCTCTTGCATCACTGCGGGCGAGTAGGAGAAATTCAGGAATTTTTTATTGATAAAAACCATCGCGGAAAAGGAATTGGACGACAATTAATAGAAAAGATTATCCAATTTTCAGATCAAAATAATCTCAAAAGTATTGAAGTCACGACAAATCGTCGAAGAGTTGAGAACGTGTTGATTTATGAAAATCTCGGTTTTACTTTATCGCATAATAAATTTACGATTTATAAATAAATGTAAAAATCTAATGTTAGAAAATCATAATAAAGTAGAATGCTGTGATCATGGACTGAGAAATAGAGCCTATGTATGTCAGCATTTAGTAACCTCAGAATTCACAGGTTTTTGGGAATCGTTTGATTCAGATTCAACGAAAATATATAATAATGATGAATTAAATGCCTGATGCGATGAATGTGATAAAATACTTCTTGAACAAGGAGAATGGAATGATATATCTGAAGCATTTGCCGGAATAAAACTTATTTGTGATGTGTGTTTTTTTGAAATGAAGGAGTTAAATAGTGGTTCGAGTAATTTTAATTCAAAATGAAAGAATTAAATTCATCCATAAAACATCATCTTGTCGTTGGGCTTCTTCTTGCTTTATGGATTTTTGCTTTCGCTTTTATCATAAAACCTTTTGACGACGGAACTGTAAATTTTCGATCCTGGTTTTTCATCAGTTTTGGTTTTAGTGTTTTGGCTTTTTTATGTTACAGCGTTTTGACTTTTGTTCAAAATAGGATTTACAAGAAAATTTCTAAGTGGAATCTTGGGTTAGAGATTGGAAGTAATGTTTTCTTTTTTCTCATTTATCTTTTTGGAATTTATGCCTTTTACAAAAGTCCGATTTTAAAAGGAGGTTATAGTTTTTATGAATTTTTCTTGATCATTTTTATTAAAGTTGCTTTGATTTTAACTCCCGTAGTTATTCTGGCAAGAAGATATCTAATCAAACTTATTCCTGTAAAAGATGATGTCCTCACTTTCATTGGTGAAAATAAATTAGATATTTTAAAAGTTCAAAAAGCTGATTTGGTTTGTATTTCGAATGCCCAAAATTATGTAGAGATTTTTTATATCGAAAACGAAAAATTGCATTCAAAACTAATTCGTTCTTCACTAAAAAAAATTCTCGAGGATTTTACTTTTTTAATCCAAATCCATCGTTCTCATTTAATAAATCCGATTCATTTTAAGTCCTGGAGAAATTCAAATACTGTTATTCTGACTCAAATAGAACTTCCGGTTTCTAAAAATTATAAAGAAAGTTTGTTGACTTTGTAATTTCGTACCTAAAACGATACGTTTTGTACCAAAGTCAATAATATCACCATTTGCAGAAGCTTTTCATTCTAGCTTTGTTTTATCAATTTTTAAAATAAATTATGAAAACAAAACACTTTTGCATGCTAGGATTGCTATTTTTTGTTACAAGTTATTTGCTATTTTCTAAAGTTTTACCTGATTTTCAAACTACAATTGATTTTGCACATTGGTTCAATTTAATTGGAGTCTGTTTTTTGTTGTCGTTTAATGATGTATTTCCTAAAAACAGATTCAATTCTTTTGCTTCTTTTGTAACAACTTTGGGAGTTATCGCCCATATCGGACTTTGTACAATTGATTTCATAATGTCGGGTTATGGAACAAATGATCTCGCGAGAGAAGAATTAAGTCAGCATATTAGTAATGTACCATTAATTTTATATCCTTTTGTAATTGTTGGTCCTTCTTTGCTTTTTATAGGCCTTTCTCTTCACGCGTTGAATTTTATAAAAACAAATACGATAATTTTTTTAATGGTTTTTCTTTCTTCGTTAGCAATAGGTTTCTCTTTTTTTATATTGAAAGATGGAGTTTATATGTTGTTGAGTTGTGTGGTTTTTGTTTTGGGATTGAGTTTGTTGCTATTTAGAAAAGAAGAAAATGAATTAGTTTCGAAATAAGCTTTTGATAAAACCAAGTTGGTAGTTTTAATTTGTATTTTCGTTTGAAGAAATAATTGACAATCTAAACCAAATTGAATAAACATCTAAAATACCTCATCTGTCTCTTTCTCGCTTTTGTCGTGATAGCGAGCGATGGTACTTTAGGCTCTCAATCGAAATCGGCAGATTATTATCAATCTTCGTTTGTCATTTCAAGACGAGAATTAGATTTAAAAACCTCTCGTTTATATCTGTTTAATCAATCTGTTTCCCGAATAAAAATTGCGTTTTCGATTCCTGTAACGTATCTGGAATTTAAACAACTTAGTAGTTTTCAAGTTGGGATTATCCAAAAAACTCAAAATCTTATTCATCAAAATATAAGTTCATTTATAAAACAATCCGTTTTTGTAAATGAAAGAATCACTTCAAATAATTTATATAAAAGTTTATACAGCGCTTAGTTTTTCTAAGTATTCATGCGCTTCAACGCATGTGATGATAAAATAATGTCTAATCATTTATCATTTTCAAAATGTATAAACACAAAAATAAAACACGTTTAGAGCAATCTAAGCGACCGCTTCATTGGATAAAAAGAAAACTTATTATTATAATAACCGCTTTCATGCTCGGAATGTCAAACGGAATGAACGTGCATGACGAAGCTTATAAGGGAAATAAAAATTATACGGAACAGCATAAGAAGGATTAGTTTTTTATTTAACCGCAAAGGTCGCAAAGGCTTACGCAAGGTTCGCAAAGTTTTGACTTTTGTAGACACAAAGCTTAGCGAACCTTGCGTAATTCCTAGCGTGCCTTGCGGTTAAATTTTCCGGAAAGCATAAAAAAAACCGAAACGATTAGCTTCAGCTTCTATTGGAATTTGGAATTTAATTTTTAATCAACCCATTTATAATATCTAGCCCCAATTAAATTTGGAATTTCTTTTTCGATTCTATCTAAAACCCATTCGTTTTTAGGAGTTCGAACACTTTGTTTTTGTTCTTTTTTATGAAGGCTTTCATAAGCTTCAAAACCAATTTCAGTGCTTTCTTCTAAATTTTCAAAAAGTTTGGTTTTGGCTAAAGCTGATTGCCAATTTGGCTGAATTGTTCCTTCAAAAACTTTCGATTTTGATCCGCTTCCATAAGCCAGAAATCCGAATTTTGTTCCGGCAACTTCTTTTTTAGTGTCATAATAATGTGCCAGAGTCGATAATAATCCCATGAAAATGGAACCAGTATAAAGATTGCCAATTAGCGATGAAGCCAATTCTGCAGGCTGTAGTTTCTCGGTTACAAATTTTTTGTATTCATCCGATTTTCCAACTTCTTTAATTTTATTCTGATAATCTGTGGGATCAATATTTTCTCCAATGATTTTATCTGCACTGTCTAAAGCATAAATCTCAGACAACATTCTGCGTCCCTGAAAAGAATATGGCAAGTGCATGATAATACTATTCCAGGTATTGTATAAAGTTTCGGTTGTATTTTTTAATTTCTTGAAAGAGAAGTAAGCATTTCGCGTACGATCCATGTAACATTGATTCGAATATTGACCGTCAAAAACAGGCTGGTCTTTGTGAACTTCAATTTCAGCTTCTAAATTCTCAAACCAAGGTTCATTGTTTTCATTTTTTGTAATTGATTCCTTTGATATAGTTCTGTAAGGTTTGAAAAAGTCAAAAACTCCTTTTGTACTTGTTGCCCAATTTTCATCAAAAGCAATAATTCTTGGGTTCGAAGTTACTAGCATTGCCAATGCTCCGGCACCTTGTGTATATTCTCCGGTCGAGTTTAAATCATATTTTGCAAAATCAGTCGTAACTACAATTGCTTTTTTAGCCGGATTCAGTTTTACAAAATCAATGCAATTTTGCAAAGCGTCTACACCGCCAATACAGGCAAAAGTAAAATCGACAACATCGCATTCGGCAAGAGAATCTTCGCCAAATTTTTGTTCCATTAAATTAATTAAATAAGAACTGATAGGTTTTGAACTATCGATGGCGCTTTCGGTACCAACATAAATCCGGCTAATCTCGTTAAGGTTTATTTTGTGTTCAAAAATAAGTTTAGTTAAAGCATTTGCTCCAAAAACAACCGCATCCTGATGGACGTCCGGTAAAGTCATTTTAATTAATCCAAGACCTTTTTCTAGTTTTTCCGGTTCAATATTTCTGGCAACAGCCAAAGTTTTTATAGGTAAATGTATGTTGGCTACATCAAATGATATAGCGTCTATTCCTGTTTTCATTCTGATTTTTTTTGAAGCTGATAAAGGTAAAATTATGCAATGGAATGACCATTTTTTTCGGCTATAAAATTACGATGATCGAACACTTTTGAAGAAAATAAATTAAATGTTTGATTAAAATAATAATTTCATAAAGTTTTATGAGAGTCAGGTAACGGCTATTACTGTTAAATAATTTCTGTAAAGTGTGTGTTTTTAGATTTTTATAATAAAATTATTTGATATTAAGTATTTTTTATACGTAAAAATACGTATTACGTAGGCTATTTTAAAATCATTATAAATAACAACGAAATGGTTGTAGTTCTTTGTTAATTGACTTATTTTTGTCTAATTTTTTAAAACAAACTACTTAAACACTTATGGCACAATCTGCACTATTGAATGCTTCCATCTTAAAGAAAGTGGCTATGGCTCTTTCGGGAATATTCTTAATCACGTTTTTAGCGCTGCATGTTACCTTAAATTTCATTTCTATTCTTAGTGAAGATGTTTTTAACGAAGCTTCTCACTTTATGGGTTACAATCCGCTAATTCAATATGTAATGCAACCTGTTTTGGCATTCGGAGTAATTTTCCATTTTGTTATGGGATTTGTACTTACTGCTCAAAATAGAGCTGCTAGACCAATTGCTTACGCAAATTACAACGGAGCTGCAAATGCTTCATGGAGTTCTAGAAATATGATTATTTCAGGATTGGTTATCTTGGCATTCTTAGGATTGCATTTTTATGATTTTTGGTTTCCTGAGGTTACCTATAAATATATTGCAGGTGAAGCACCAAATGCTACCAGATATTATGAAGATTTAGTTCGTAAATTTCACGATCCAATTCGTACAGGATTGTATTGTATTTCTTTTGTGTTATTAGGTTTTCACCTTTGGCATGGATTCGCATCTTCTCTTCAATCAGTGGGAATGCACAACAAATACTCAAGATTTTTGGCAAAAGTAGGTTACTGGTTCGCTGTTGTAGTACCGGCTGCTTTCGTAATTATCGCATTATTTCATCATTTCAATAATTAATATAAATTATAATGGCATTAGATTCAAAAATTCCACACGGCCCAATATCGGACAAATGGACAGATTATAAAGATCATATTAATTTAGTAAACCCTGCTAACAAACGTAATTTAGATATTATCATTGTTGGTACAGGTTTGGCTGGAGGTTCGGCTGCGGCTACTTTGGCTGAGCAGGGATATAACGTAAAAGCTTTCTGCTTTCAGGATTCACCTCGTCGTGCGCACTCTATTGCAGCACAAGGGGGAATCAATGCAGCAAAAAATTATAAAGGGGATGGTGACTCTGTTTACAGATTATTTTATGATACTGTAAAAGGGGGTGACTACCGTGCGCGTGAAGCAAACGTTCACCGTTTGGCTGAAGTTTCGGCAAATATTATTGACCAGTGTGTGGCTCAGGGAGTTCCATTGGCTCGTGAATATGGCGGACTTTTAGATAACCGTTCTTTTGGAGGAACTTTAGTTTCTCGTACTTTTTATGCACAAGGACAAACCGGACAACAATTATTGTTAGGAGCTTATTCTGCAATGAACCGTCAAATTGGCCGTGGAAAAATAAAAATGTACAACCGTCACGAAATGCTGGACATAGTAATCGTGAACGGAAAAGCGAGAGGTATTATCGCTCGTAACTTAATTACAGGAGAAATAGAAAGACATTCTGCTCACGCAGTAGTAGTTGGTTCTGGAGGATACGGAAACGTATTTTTCCTTTCAACAAATGCTATGGGAAGTAACGCAACAGCAGCTTGGAAAATTCATAAAAAAGGAGCGTTTTTCGCAAATCCTTGTTATACACAAATTCACCCAACTTGTATTCCGGTTTCTGGAGATCACCAGTCAAAATTGACTTTGATGTCTGAATCGTTACGTAATGACGGTCGTATTTGGGTTCCTGCAAAACAAGAAGATGCTCAGGCAATTCGTGAAGGAAAGAAAAAAGCAACTGATTTATCTGAAGCTGAAAGAGATTATTTCTTAGAAAGAAGATATCCTGCTTTTGGTAACTTAGTGCCTCGTGATGTGGCATCTCGTGCTGCAAAAGAAAGATGTGATGCCGGTTTTGGAGTTAACAAAACAGGAGAAGCTGTTTACTTAGACTTCGCTGCAGCTATCAAACGTTACGGAACTGAAGAAGCTTTCGTAAAAGGTTTAGATGCTAATGATGCTGCTTTGGTAACAAAATTAGGAGCTGAAATCGTGAAAAGTAAATACGGAAACTTGTTCCAGATGTATTACAAAATCGTTGACGAAGATCCTTATACAACGCCAATGATGATTTACCCAGCGGTTCACTATACAATGGGTGGAACTTGGGTTGATTATAACTTAATGACTACAATTCCGGGATGTTTCTCAATTGGAGAATCTAACTTCTCTGATCACGGAGCAAACAGACTTGGAGCTTCTGCTTTGATGCAAGGTTTAGCTGATGGATATTTCGTTCTTCCTTATACTATTGGAGATTATTTAGCTCCGGATATTAAAATGGGAGAAATTTCTACAGATTTACCAGAATTCGTAGCAGCAGAAAAAGAAGTAAAAGATCAAATCGACAGATTTATCAATAATAAAGGAACTCATTCTGTAGATTATTTCCATAAGAAATTAGGAAAAATCATGTGGGATAAAGTTGGTATGGCTCGTAATGCTAAAGGTTTAGCCGAAGCTATCGAAGAAATTGCCGCTTTACGTGAAGAGTTTTATAAAGATGTAAAAGTTCCTGGAAGCGCTAACGAATTTAATCAGGAATTAGAGAAAGCGACACGTGTTGCCGATTTCTTAGAGTTAGGAGAATTATTCGCGAAAGATGCATTACACCGTAATGAGTCTTGTGGAGGTCACTTCCGTGAAGAATACCAAACTGAAGAAGGAGAAGCACTTCGTGATGACGAAAACTTTGCATATGTTGCAGCCTGGGAATACAAAGGAAAACCAAGTGACGCAGTATTACACAAAGAACCTCTGGTTTACGAAAACATTAAATTAGTTCAAAGAAGCTACAAATAGTATTTAAGAAAGTTCAGACTTCTTGATACTTAAAACTTATACAAAATGAAACTTACATTAAAAATATGGCGTCAGAAAAACGCCCAAGATAAAGGGGGAATTGTTGATTACCCAATTGACGGAATCGAACCAGATATGTCTTTCCTTGAAATGCTTGATGTTCTTAACGAACAATTAATCAACAAAGGTGAAGAGCCAGTAGCATTTGACCACGATTGTCGTGAAGGAATTTGCGGAATGTGTTCTTTATTTATCAACGGAGAAGCACACGGACCAGATAGAGGAGTTACAACTTGTCAATTACACATGCGTATGTTTAAAGATGGTGATACGATTTTTATCGAGCCATTTAGAGCAAAAGCTTTCCCGGTAATTAAAGATTTAGTTGTTGACAGAAGTTCTTTTGACAGAATTCAACACGCTGGTGGATTTATTTCGGTAAATACTTCAGGAAATACAATCGATGCAAATACAATTCCGATTAACAAACACGATGCAGATAAATCATTTGATGCTGCAGCTTGTATTGGTTGTGGAGCTTGTGTTGCAACTTGTAAAAACTCATCGGCAATGTTGTTCGTTGCTGCAAAAGTATCTCAATATGCTTTGTTGCCTCAGGGGAAAATTGAAGCTGTTGATCGTGTTTTAAACATGGTACACCAAATGGATCATGAAGGTTTTGGTAACTGTACCAACACCGGAGCTTGCGAAGTAGAATGTCCGAAAGGAATTTCTCTTGAAAATATTGCACGTATGAACCGTGAATATTTATCTGCAAGCTTAAAAGGATAATTTTAAGAAATAGTTTTAAATAATAAAGGAAATGCATCAGCCGCGGCTGATGCATTTTTTTTATGCAGATATTTGAATGTTTATAATACTATCTTTAGCCCCGAATTAAGTCAAAAAAAATACATGAAAAGAATTCTACTTATTGTAATGCTCGTTATGGGTATGAAAAATTACTCGCAAGTTGCTATAACGGCATCTTACAGAGGAGCAAATGAACCATTTGAAAAAGGCGAACTTGAAAAATTTAAAGCTACAACTACGGTTTTTGTTTTGCCACAAGTAAACAAAAAAGAAGATTACGAAAAAATTTTGAAAGAAGTTTGGACAGTTACTCCTTATAAAGTTGTTGACTTTAAAGATTTTAATATTGCTGATTATGGAGATGGTAAATATTCAATTGCAAAATTCATTGGAGATATTACGATAAGCGGAAAAGGCACCGTTTATATTCACACCAATTTTACAATACGAATTTTGGATAAAGAAAAATTCGATAAAGGATTTGCTAAACTAAAAGCTGAAGACAAAAAATATAATAGAAAATTGAGTGAACTTTTCAGAGAAAATCTAACTTATATCGCAAGATTTCCGCTTAGCGTTAATAATAAATTTTTAGTAGATGCGATGGCAGGGGCCAGATCAGATGAGAAAATTGCCAGCCTTTACGATAGAATGTATACGGACCAAAGCTTTACAAATACTAATTTGGGAATGCTGAAAAATTATTTTCAGCAGATAAACCAAATTATCAGTAAAGGTGAGCATTCAGGACTTTATGATAATTTTGTGGCACCTGAAATTGCAACTCTAAAAGAGAATACACTTTATATTCCAGAGGCTTATATGATGGAATATAATCCGTGGAAAGGAACTGAAAAACTTAGAGATGAAAAAGATCTTAAAAAGCTCGTAGAAGATTATAAGTACAAATATCAGTTTATTAGAGATGAAGATCTGGAAAAGAAGATTCTTAATAACGAAGAAATATTTTATATGCGATATGTAAGTATGAACGGAAACAAATATTTAGCAGTTGTTAATGCCAAGACTGGTGATCTGGTTTATTATCTTTATGATTCGGGTTTTGCGTATAATTTAAAAGACAACGATTTTAAAAATATTAGTAAAGTAATATCTAAATAGATTTTTACAATAATAAAAAAGTATCAGCCGCGGCTGATGCTTTTTTTATGTCTATTCATAATACAATTGCGAAGCACTTATTTCTTGTTTTTCTTTTCCTTCCTGTTGCATAAAACAGCTTAAAGTAGTTCCTCCAATTTGGTCAAAATAGCTGATGTTGATTTTGTGAAAACCCTTTTCAAGTTTCACCGCTCCGTAAGCTTCATTAAGCCAATGAATACCGTCATTATTGACAACTAATTCATTATCGATAAAAAGCTTCGATCCGTCATCTGAAAGCGTCGAAATTGTATAATTTGCCGTTTCTGGTATATAGATATATCCGTCGAATTTTAATCCGATATAACGCTCTGTTTTTGATTTCCATTTTTCACTGCTTATTGCGCCTTCAAAAATGCCTGAATTAATAGGTTTTGCCAATTCTAAATCCTGAGTTTGCTGGAATAATGTTTCCGTAAAATAATCAAACTTTAAACCTTTTTTAGTTGGTTTTATGGCTAAAGCCGATTTCAAATCAGGATTGCGAACCAATATTTTATTGATAGAACTTCTTCTTCCGCTTTCGCTAATTTGAACTATTTTTATAATTCGATATTCTCCTTTCGGGATATTGATCGTTACGGGTTTTGTGTAAAGTTCTGCTGTTTCATCAGGATTATAACCGTCGATTGTATAGAAAATTTGCCCGTTTTTGATAGTTGGTTTCAGGTCTAAAACATATTTTGATGCAATTAAAGCTGTTTCATTAGCACCAAAAGGCGATGGAACTTTATATAATCTTTTTTGTGCATCTAATTTTTCCAAATGATGCGGAATTCTTTCTAAAACAAAATTATTATAGTTTTTGTTTTTAGGTTCTGTCCAGGCAATTTCTGCTAAAGCAAACATTCTCGGATACAGCATGTAATTTAATTTCGACGGACTTGTCAAATATTCTGACCAAAGATTTGACTGTACGCCCAGAATATATTTTTGCTCTTCAACGGTTAAACTATCAACAGGAGTTGGATTGTAATTGTAAATTTTCTCAACTGTCGTTAATCTTCCAATCGTTAAAGGTTCGTTTGGTGAATATCCCTGATTATAATCCAGATATAAAACCTGTTCGGGATTCATAATTACGTTGTGCTTTTGTCTTGCCGCACTAATTCCGCCCGCTTCTCCTCGCCATGACATTACAGCAGCGTTCGGTGCTAATCCGCCTTCGAGCATTTCATCCCAACCCAGAATTTGTCTTCCGTTTGCGTTCAGGAATTTTTCAATTCGTGTGGTTAAATAACTTTGTAATTCATGTTCATTTTTTAATCCTAAAGCTGCGATTCTCTTTTGGCAATTCGGGCATTCTTTCCATCTTGTTTTGGGGCATTCATCTCCGCCGATATGAATGTATTTACTTGGGAACAAAGCGATAACTTCGGTTAAAACATCTTCTAAAAAAACAAATGTCTCTTCTTTTCCTGCACAAAAAATATCTTCAAAAACACCCCAATATTCTACAACTTTATATTTTCTGTCTGGAAAACACGATAAATTTGGATAAGCTGTTACCGCTGCAGTTGCATGACCGGGCATTTCGATTTCGGGAATAATATTCACATAATGTTCTTCGGCAAACTTAACAATGTCTTTAATTTCTTCCTGAGTGTAAAAACCGCCATACGGATTTCCGTCAAAAAAATAAGGAGATCTTTCGAATTTATTTCCAACTAAAGTCTGTGCTCTTTTAGATCCGACTTCGGTTAATTTTGGATACTTTTTTATCTCAATCCTCCAGCCCTGATCATCAGTTAAATGCCAATGAAAGTTGTTTATCTTATAACTGGACATTTGTGTGATAAAATCCTTTATAACATCAACCGAGAAAAAATGACGGCAAACATCGAGGTGGAGCCCGCGATAGCTGTATCTCGGCTCGTCTTCGATTGTTACGCAAGGCAATTTTATTTCCTGATTTTTCAATTGGTTTGGAAAAAGCTGTAATAAACTCTGAACTGCATAAAATAATCCTTCTTCACTTCCGGTAACGGTGATCTTTTTTTGCGAAATATTGATTTTATAAGCCTCTTTTTTTAAAGATGAAGACGGATTTTGAGTAACAAACAAAACTTCAATATTGCTCTTTTTTGAAGATACGTTTTTGTTAATTGCCGCTTCAAAAATCTGTGCTGTTTTTAATTCTTTCGCACTAAACTTATTCTTTTCAAAAACAACTTTTATTTGTCCGTTTAAAAAAATACTATCGCCAGTTGCTTTGTAGAAATTTGGAGCAGGAATTATCGAATTGTTATTAGAAGCAGTTTGTGCATTTCCGAAGGAATAACAGAATATCAAAAAGAGAAATATACTTTTTTGCATGGTTACTTTTTTGGTGATTAAACAAATTTAGGGTTTGTTACATAAAGTTGCATTTTTTTTGCAATTCTAAATTTGTTATAAAACTCTTTAAATTAGGCTTGTTAACTTTTTTATTACGTTGTGTTATAATTTGATTCGCAAGAATATTGCATTTATTGTTTACATTTGTTCAAAAAAAGAATTCGCATGAATAACGATAATGAAGTGGTAAACTATAGCAAGGAAGAGCGTAAAAATCTTATTTTAAAAGAGATTAACTTGCATACCCGCGTAAGTTTTGAAACACTTTCGGCTAAATTATTTGTTTCAGAAGATACCGTTAGACGCGATATTAATGAACTCGAATCAGAATCGTTATTGATTAAAGTCAAAGGTGGTGCGATGACAAAAGCGTACCATCATTCTTCATCAAATCAAACATATGCAGGCGAATCAAAACAAATTATTGCGCAAAAAACGCTAGGTTTACTTCATGACGGCATGGTTTTATTAATTGGCGGCGGAACTACAATTCGTGAATTCATTCGCTTAATTCCTAATGATTTAAATCTTACTATTTTTACCGTTACTGTTTTATCTGCGGTTGAACTTTTGGACAAACCCAATGTGAAAATTATCATGATTGGCGGCAGCATTTCATCATACAGCCAAATGTGTGTGAGCGGCGACGTTTATAATCAATTGGCGAATATTAAAGTCGATTTATTAATATTGGGAACCAATGCTTTGGATATAGAAGGCGGATTCTCAGATTCTGATTGGGAAACCGTTCAGGTAAAAAAAGCAATGATTCAGGCTTCTGAAAAAACAGCCATTTTAACTATTTCTGAAAAATTAGATACCGTTCTAAAAATGAAAATTGCCAATTTATCTGAGGTTGATTACGTTGTCACGGAAGTTGATCCTAACGACGCAAAATTACAAGCGTATAAAAAGGCAGTTCCAAGTTTAGTTTTTATTTAATATTACTATCCATTGTGAATAACAAGCCAAAATAATATAAAAAGTTTGCCACGAATTTCTCGAATTACCGCGAATTATTTTTATTGTACAGATTAAAAAATTTGTGTAAATCTGTGAAATTTGCGGTTAGTTTTTTAAGCAGTTTCAAAATAGAAATTCGAGAAAATTCGAGAAATTCGTGGCAAAAAATAAGTTTGGTATTCCTCGCAGACTGTCATATTACTTAATCCCAGTTTTTCATTAAAAAATTAATCCAGTTTTGATGAAAAATTTTATTTAAATCTTCATCAGAATAGCCGTTGTTTTTAAAAATCAAAACCAATTTTTGCAAATCAGCAATCGTATTTAAATCATACGGAGATTGTTCTGTTCCAAAAGCGCCATCCAAATCAGAACCCACGCCAATATGATTGGCATTTCCGGCCAATTGGCAAATGTGATCCATGTGTTTGAAAACCGTTTCAAGATCGCACTTCATTCCCAAAGGTGTAGAAACGCCTCTTTCCCAATTCGGAACCAACATCCACGCATCTAAAGCTCCGCCAATAACGGCCCCTCTCGAAATCAAAGCTTTGATCATTTCGTCGCTATATTGACGATTGTGATCAACCAGACTTCTGCAATTGTTATGACTTGCCCAAACCGGTCCGTTATAATGATCGAGAGCCTGCCAAAAAGCATCATCGCATAAATGTGTTGCATCGAGAATAATATTCAAACGCTCCATTTCCTTCAATAAATCAAGACCGTTTTGATTCATTTTTCCCGTTGCATCTGTTCCGTTTGCGTAGCGTCCCGGGCCGTAATGTGCCGGACCAATGGCGCGTAATCCGTAATTATATGCTTTCTCTAAATAAGAAATATCAATAATAGAATCGGCACCTTCCAAACTCAATATATAACCAATTGGTTTTTTATCGTTTGGCGTTCCGTCGTTCCATAAATCAATTTGTTTTTGAAGTGATTTTTTATCGGTAATCGCTGTAATTTCTCCGGCTTCTTCCATTGCTTTATACCATGAAAGTTGGCCTTGCGTTTGCGCCCAGGCTTGTTCAGGAGAATTCCAACCCGGAATAATACTGTCGGGTTTTACAAATCTTGCAATTTGAGTAGCGACTACGATTCCAATATTCCCGCGTCGTAAATCCGGAAACGAAACCGTGGCACGTTCGCGATCCGGTTTATCCGTCATTCCTTTTTCGAGATGACGCAAGGTTGGCACGTCATTTCTTAAATCTCGATTCCATTCCATCGCATTCATGCTCAGGTCTAAATGGGCGTCTATTATAAACATAGTATTTTTTTTAAGGCACAAAGGCTCAGAGGTTCTCTACAAGTGTTATTATGAGGTCTATTCTCTTTCTTCTTTGCTCTATTTTCTATTCTTTTTATCTTTATTCTCCTTTTTCTGCTGCTAGATATTAATTTTTCTGCTTCGCGCGACAACCAGCCATTGATCGCAAATTTGATGTTCTTTGTTAATGACCTGAACAGAATCGTAAAGTGCACATGTTGGGCAAACATGATACGGCTGGGCATAAACGGTATCGCCAATTTTATATTGATTTTCCCCCCGATTTTCTACAATCAAATGTTCTTCTGAATGCGAAATCGGAATTAAATTTTCATCATTTAAAATCACTAATCTTTTATCGATCGGGTTTTCTGATGAAACGGCTTTGTATCCAATATCAATACAAAAAGTTGTATTTGTTGGTTTTGAAATTATAGTTCCTACAATAACCAAAGCAGGTTTAAATTCCTGTTCCGGTAAATTGGTTTGATAATTAGAATCCCAAAAAACAAAAGTTCCCGGACTGGATTCTACATTTTCCTGAGTCGCATAAAACGGAAAAGTATTCGATCCTCCGGCAACGATTTTTAATTCGTAATCTATTTTTTGCTGTATTTTCTCCAATTCTTTTTTAATAATCGAAAAGGAGTTTGAAGCTTGAAGTTTTCTTTCGTCAACAGTTCCTTTTATGTGACCGTCGTAAATATGAAAGCCTTCAAAATGAATGTTTTTTAATGCAATAATTTCGAAAGCTAAATCAATCCATTTGTCCAGAATTGAAATTCCCGTTCTGTTCATTCCTGTATTTAGATCGAGAAAAATATTTAGAATCAGGTTATTTTTTTTAGCAATTTCATTTAAGGCTTTCGCCGAATCTAAATTGTCGACAATAGTCGAAAATTGAATATTTGGATATTTTTGAAGCAACGAAATCCATCTTTCTTTTTTTGCACCAACAGGCTGATAGGCGAGAATCACGTCCGGAATTTCATGAATCGCTGCAAGTTCGGCTTCGGCAATCGTGGCGCATTTTACTTTTTTGATGTTGTAAATTTTAAACAACTCCAGAATTTCGCCTATTTTATGTGTTTTGATGTGAGGCCTTAATTTTTGAGTGTCGCCGTTTACAGTTTTAATAAGTCGCTCAAGATTAAACCGGATACGATCTTCGTAAACGGCCAAAAATGGAGTGTCGGGACGAGTTTCGGAATTAATTTTCCACCAATTTTTTTGCATAATCTAGTTTCTTGTTTTTTCTACCACTTCAATTAAATTTTGAAAAGCCTGAAGCGATTCTTCATAAGTTAAATTCAAAAGCATTTCTTTCGAAAATAAATTAGAACCAATTCCAACACAAACAACGCCGGATTTGAACCATGATTTTAGATTGCTTTCTTCTAAAGTTACGCCTCCGGTTGGCATTATTCTCAGATTTGGAAACGGCGCTCTAATCGCTTTTACATAACCCGGTCCGCCAATTTTATCGGCAGGAAAAAGTTTGACAACATCGGCACCTAATTTATTGGCGTGCAATATTTCGTTTAAAGTTGCTGCGCCGGGAATCCAGTAAATATTATTTTTGAAACAATAATTGCCAATTTCAGGATCAGTATGCGGACAAACGATACAATCTGCGCCCAATTGATGAAATATTTCGGCATCGTCAACGCTTAAAATAGAACCAACGGCAATTTTTACATCTAAATTATTTGCTTTTTTAAAGGCAACCATTTGAGTGAAAACCTCTTTAGCATTATCTGCACGAGCAGCAAATTCGATAATTTTTATACCGGCATCTGCGGCGGACTGCAGCACAATTTTGGCTGTCTCGATATTGATTTGTGTTACTAACGGAAGTACGCCTTGTGCTTTTAAAATGCTGTACATATGCTTAAATATAATTTTATCTATTGATTCTGTTACTCGCGCCATTTGCAATAAAATGACTTATTTCTGTTGGATTGCTCATGGCAAAATCTCCGTGGATACTTTGTTTGATTACGCCGCAGGCTGTTGCCCAGTCGATACATTCCTGTGCCGATAATTTATTGGATAATCCGTATAATAATCCTGCGTTGAAGGCATCTCCGGAACCAATTTGATCGGTTACCAAATGTATTTTGTATTCTTTTGTTTCGTAAAATTTGTCTTCGTGAAACAACATTCCTTTGTATAAATGCGCCAGTCCGTCTGATTTTCTAAAACTCATGGCAAGGGTTTTCAGATAAGGCATTTTTTCTTTTAATAACTCAAATGTTTTCCTGAAACGATTGGCGTCGGATTCGTTTTTATCGGTTTTTATTCCGAAGTAAATTTCAATCGCGTCCAGATCTGCAACGGTTATGGTGCTGTATTGAAGCAAATCGGGCATAATTTCAGAAGGATGTTTTCCGTACTGCCATAATTTCGAACGATAATTAAAATCAGAAGAAATAGGCAATCCTTTTTCATGTGCGGCAAGAATGGCGTCTTTACAAACCAAACCGGCTTCGTTTGAAACGCCCGGACTTATCCCTGACCAATGAAAATGGGTAACATCGGCGAAAGCCAAATCCCAATCAATTTGATCTTTTTCAATAGTTGCAAATGCCGAATTGCTTCGGTCGTAAATAACCTGCGATTGCCTGATTTGATTTCCGGCTTCGACAAAATACAATCCCAAACGTTCTCCGCCGTAAATACATTTTGAGGTATTTACTTTGTATTTCTGCAATTCGTTTAAAGCCAGTTGCGCCAAATCATTTTGGGGTAATCTCGTAATATAATCGGTTTGAATGCCGAGTTGAGAAAGTAATACACAAACATTAGCTTCGGCTCCGCCAACATGAACTTTAATATCACTGGCCTGCGTAAAACGATTTCCATCTGCAACATTCATCCGAAGTAATAATTCTCCGAAAGTTGCAATTCTTGTTTGTGATGTATTTGTATTCATATTTTTTGTTTTTTGCCACAGATTAAATATTTTACCATTAAGAGATTAAGAAAATTAAGCTTGATTTAATGAAACTTAAAAAAGGTTAAGAAAAATTAAGCTTGGCTTCTTAATAAAGTTTAATGTGTTATGGTTTAACTGAATTAAACATTCAATGTTTTTTACCATTAAGATATTAAGAAAATTAAGCTTGACTTAATGAAACTTAAAAAGGTTAAGAAAAATTAAGCTTAGCTTCTTAATAAACTTAATATCTTAATGGTTCAATTAAAGAATCTGTGCGAATCTGTTTAATCCGTAAAATCCGTGGGCTAAATTCTTAATCTAATATAATTCGAAAACAGCTTCAACTTCTACGGGAATATTGTCTGGTAAAGATCCCATTCCTACGGCGCTTCTTACGCCAATTCCGTTTTCTTGTCCCCAAACTTCGGCGAATAATTCGCTGCAGCCGTTTATTACGTAGGGATGTCTAAGGAAATCGCCGTTGCAATTCACCATTCCCAATACTTTTATAACTCTTTTTACTTTGTTCAGACTTCCAAAATTGGTTACAATTGTCGAAAGCATTGTTAAGCCGACTTGTCTTGCGGCCAGTTTTCCTTCTTCGATATCCATATCGTCGCCAATTCTCCCGATAATCAAAGATTTGTCGTCGCGAACCGGACCGTGACCAGAAAGGTACAAATACTTTCCGTCGACTAAATAAGGTTTATATATACCAAGAGGTTGAGGCGCTGGCGGTAATGATAAGCCAAGGGTTTCAAATTTTTGCTGAGGCAATAAATTCATGATATTAATGTATTATAGAGTTTAAAATAAAAACGAAAACAATTCCCAAAACAGATACTAAGGATTCCATTACGGTCCATGATTTAAAAGTATCTTTGAGGCTGATATTAAAATATTCTTTGAACATCCAGAAACCCGGATCGTTTACGTGCGAGCACATCAAACTTCCTGCTCCTACGGATAAAACTAATAAGTTGGGGTCGAGATTATTAGTTTGTAATAAAGGTGATAAAACGCTGGCAGTCATTAATCCCGCCGCCGTCGCAGAACCGACACAAACCCTGATAATTGCCGCCATAATCCAGGCAAGTAAATACGGATGAATATTGATTTGGGTTAATGTGGCAACAATAGTTTCGTTGACGCCGCTTACGATCATGACTTCCTTTAAACTTCCGGCACCGCCAACAATTAAAACAATGAGGGCAACATCTTTTATGGCAATGGCATAATCATCCATTATAGAATTTAGGCTTCGGTTCATGCTGATTCCTAAAGTGTAGGTACAAATAAGCAGTGAAATCAACATAATAATACTGGGTTCGCCAACGGTTTTGCAAATGTTTACCAAAGTTTCATTATCTGAAAATAAAGGCAATATGGAAGTCAGCGTTAATCCGAAAACGGGAAATAAGGCAGAAAATAAACTAACAGAAAAACTCGGTTGTTTACCTTCGTTTACAACTTCTTCAACATTTAAAATTTCATGATCCGATTCTGTTTTGATGTTTTTTAATAAATTCGAAAACAATAATCCCGCAATAAAAATAGTGGGAACGGCAATGATGATTCCGTAAACTAAAACGAGACCAATATCAGCATTTAAAATACTGCTTAACGCCATTGGAGACGGATGTGGAGGCAAAAAACCGTGCGCAACTGAAAGCGACGCAAGCATAGGGATTCCCAAATATACTTTTGAAAGTTTAAATTGATGGGCTACTGAAAAGATTAAAGGTACTAACAAAACAAATCCAACACTATAAAATAGCGGTATCCCAACAATAAATCCGGTAATCATTAAGCCTAAGCGGACATATTTTTCGCCCGTCCATCCCATAACTGTTTTGGCAATAACATTGGCTGCGCCAGACGAAACCGTCAATTTACCAATGCAGGTTCCGAAAACGATAATCAAAGTGATCGATCCTAACATTTCGCCCAAACCTTTTTGTACCGTTTGCGATAAGGTGTTTATTGGCAGACCTAAAAAAAGACCTGCCAGTAAAGCTGTTATGATAAAGGCAATAAACGGATTGAGTTTAAACCAGGCGATTTGAAGGATTAAAAACGCAATGCATGCCGTAAGAATTAATATGCTCATTTATTCTTTTAATTAAAAATTGAGAGTTTTTTAAACACATAGAAAACATAGATTTTTTTACTTGAATTAGGAGTAACACATAGTAACTATGTTTGTTAATGCAAGTGAAACGTCTTTGTACGCAATGTAAAGCTATGTTTTCTATGTGTTTAAATAAACTACACGATTTGTTTCTATTTATCCCACCAGATTTTTGTCGTGAAATTATCTTCGCCCTGACGTTTAACCGCTTCTGCTAAGTTAGCTGAATTGACTGAATATTCGCTGGTTGGGTATCTGAAACGTCTTGGAATTGTGCCGTTTGTGACATTTCCAGGAAAGTTTACCGGAACTAAAACAGGATATCCTGTTCTTCTCCAATTGGCATAAACTTCCTGCTCGTCTACAAAAAGTGCAATCCAGATTTGAGTATGAATTTGGTTCATTTTATCTTCAAAAGATCCGGCCGCGTTAAATGGATTTGCAGTTAAATAAGGCGTTGCATCTGTAATTGTGTACGCTGTTCCGTAAATTCCCATGTTTAAGAAAGAAGCCTGAACCCCTTTTTCGTAAAGAGCCTGATCAGTTTCTCCGGCGTACCAGCCTCTTGCAGCGGCTTCGGCTAAAAGAAAATTAGTTTCGGCATTGCTTAAAATCATAATTGGTGCATCATATCTAAAAACAGTACTTTGATTTGGTTCCGAATAAGTGGCTTGTTCTACTGGAGTTGGAGCTATTTTTGTTCCGTTAGGAAAACCTTTTTGAACCGCAAGACTTGTGTTTTGAACCGTTCCCTGCCAAACTCCTGCATAAACACTAATTCTTGGATCGGCTGTAGCTTGTAAAACATCAATAAATGTCTTAGCTAATTTTCCACCTTCCACATTTTTCTGACCGAAAGATCCTGCGGTAAAATCTTGCTTTCTGGAATCAAAACCAACCGGATTTCTGTTAATATCATTTGGTCCGTCAGTATATTTCATAATCGCATTATCAGCCGTATTCAAAATTACACCGCCGGCAATTGCTTTATTTGCCCAGGTTTGTGCCAATGCGGGATCAACTTTAGTTAATCGCATTGCCAAACGAAGCATTAATGAATAAGAGAATTTTTTCCATTTTGCTACATCGCCGTTATAGATAAAATCAGCACCGCCAAAACTTGGTTTGGTTGCGTCTAATGCTAAAGCAGCTTCGTCTAATTCTTTCAATAAATCTTTATAGATAAATTCCTGCGTATCATATTTTGGCAGAAAAATTTGTGTGCTGTTTGCTTTCGCCGCTTCAGAGTACGGAATATCTCCGTATAAATCTGTAATTCTGTGATACAAATACGCTTTCCAGATTCTGGCAATATTCAATTTGTTACTGTCATTTGCATTGCCTTTTACGGCATCAATTACAATTTCAGTTTCATTTAATGCCGTTGGATAAACCTGATTAAAGTAAGCCGAAAAATAAACTTCATTACTTAAATATTTATCTCCCACTCCGGATGCTTCTTTATAAGTGGCATAATGCTGTAACATTCCGCCGCACTCCAGAATATTCGTAGCAAAATAATTATTGTTTAAACCGTCTAAAATTGATTTACTGAAAATGAAATTCGGGTTGGGTTTTTCAACAACGTTCGGGTTCGTATTTATTTCTTCAAAATCTTTGGTACAGCTTGTCATACTTGCTAGAAGTACGCCTGTTATGTATAATATGGTGATCTTTTTCATGTCTTTTAATTTTAGAATTTAACGTTTAAACTTAAACCGAAACTTCTTGTTTTTGGCACTCCAAATTGTTCAACACCCTGAGCGTTTCCGGCACTAAATACAGATTCAGGATCTACGTTTGGCGTTTTCTTGTAAAGAATGAATAAGTTTCTGGCCACGAATGAAAGTGAAACACCCTGAAGTTTAGACAACGCTTTTATGTTTTCAATTGGCAATTGATAACCCAGAATAATTTGTCTTAGTTTGATGAAACTCGCATCATAAACAAAAGTGGATGAAATGTTTCTTAAACCATCATAATACGTTCTCAGGTTTTCAGGCGCAATCACCATATTTACCGGGTTTCCGTTTGTGTCAACTCCAGAAATTGGCAATCCGTTTTCACGACCATCAAGAGTTAGTTTGGTTAAACCCATACGAGTTCCGTACAAATCAGTTCCGGAGTACAGGCTTCCGCCGAATTTCCCATCTATTAAAAAGCTGAATGAGATGTTTTTGTATTTGAATTCATTGCTAATACCCGCTCCCCAAGGATGAACACCCTGACCTAATTCTTCAAGCGGCCCTTGTGCAACGGTTGCAGAACCACCGCTTACGTTATAAACGGTATTTCCGGCTGCATCTTTTCTGGGTTTGTATCCTTTTATGATACTGTACGGACGGCCAACATCACTTGTAATCGTTACGTATCCGTTTACAGATGTGGCCATTGTAATAGAATTTAGCTGATCTGTAAGTGCTTCAACGGTGTTTTTATTGTATGATCCGTTGAAAGTAGCCTCCCACGAAAAGTTTTTATTGTTGATGATTTTTCCGCTAAGCAAAAGCTCAAAACCTTCATTTTTCATTTTTCCAAGATTTAATAAAGCCGTATTTGCTCCCGAAGCGGTCGAAATGGTAGTTTCAACGATATCATTTGTAGTAGCACGATTGTACCATGCAAAATCAACATTTAAGCGATTATTGAAAAATCCTAAATCAGTTCCAATCTCAAAAGTTGTAGAAGTCAACGGACTTAAAGTTGCATTTGGAACTCTCGAACTTGTCGGGCCTTGTAATTGCTGACCGCTATGTCCTCCCTGAATCATTGAGTATGATTGATTCAATGCATACGGATCAGGAGTTGCACCGCCAACCTCGGCCCAGGAAGTTCTAAGTTTTGCAAATGAAATAAATTCAGGCATTTTTAAGATATCCGAAACAATAATACTTGTTCCTACAGATGGATAAAACACGTTATTGTTTTCTTTTGATAAAGTCGAAAACCAATCCTGACGACCTGTAAAGTTTAAGAAAATGACATTTTTATAATCTAAATCTACAGCACCGTAAACAGAGTTTGTTTTTGTTTTTCCGTAAGGATAACTATAAGCCAAAGTCGATAAATTACTCAAAGCATAAAAATCATCCAGTACAAAATTTGATCCTTCGACTTTAGTTTCGTCTCTAACCGTTGTTCTTGAATTCACCCCAACCAATGCATTTAGAGAGAAATTTTTGTAGATGTTTTTCTTGGTATAATTAAGAATCGCTTCAGAGTTTAAGTTGGATAATTTCATTCTGGAACCCTGAGCATATCCAACAGGATTGTTTAAAGTTGTTTTTGGAATGTATCCGAAGAAATCATAATCCGTATAATCCTGACCAATTCGACCCTGCAGGAATAAATCACGTGTAAAATTCAATTTTACGTTTACCATTCCGATAAAGCGATTTTTTGTGTCGTTGTTTTTAATTTTGTTCACCACAAAATAAGGGTTTGTAGCAACGGCAACCGGGTTCCATGCTTCTTCAACACCATTTGCATCATAACCCGGGGCAAGATTTCTAATGTCGACAGTGTTGGCAATCATGTAAGTTCCCCAGTTGGCATTTGCTTCAGCATCAGAAACCGTAGGTCTGTTTTCTGATTTTTCTATATTGTATTGTGTTACGACATCAAATTTTAGCCAGTCTGTTAAGTTAACATTTCCGGCAATATTCAGTGTTTTTCGGTTAAAACCTGAGTTTGGTAAAATACTTTCGTTATCCATATTCGAAAACGAAAGACGTCCGGTTGCTTTTTCAGTTCCGCCAGATAGTGCGATCGAATTGATAAAAGTAGTCCCTGTTTGATAGAAATTTTTGATATTGTTTTTTTGCGCTACATAAGGTCTTGCAACACCGTCAAACTGAACAACATCAGTTCCGTCCATTTTTGCTCCCCACGACCAGCGGCCGTCAGCAATAGCTTCTGCCTGCGTGGTTGGTTTTTTTCCTCCGGCTCCGGAACCATATTCATATTGCCAATCCGGAGTAATCGATGGTGTTTCAAAAGTAAACGAAGTATTGTATTCAACGCCAATTCCCTGTTGCGCCGCACCTCTTTTCGTCTGAATCAAAATAACTCCATTAGCAGCATTTGCACCATAAAGTGCGGCAGCCGTTCCACCTTTCAGAACCGTAATAGTTTTAATATCATCCGGATTTATAACCGAAGTTCCGTCACCTCGGTCCACATTTATTCTTGTTGATCCGGCGCCATTTCCAATTCCGGGTAAATTCAATTGCGTATTATCAATAGGCAAATCATTTACCACATACATCGGCTGGTTGTTCCCGTTTAAGGATCCGTTTCCACGAATAACAACCCTGCTTGATCCGTTTGGTCCTGTTGCCGTGCTGCTCACGTTTACACCGGCAATTTTTCCAACTAATGCATTCGCGATGTTCGTTTCTTTTGCTTTTGTAAACTCGGTTCCTTTAAGTTCAGTTACAGCGTATGCGATTGCTTTGGTGCTTTTTTTAACCCCAAGTGCCGTTACGACCACCTGATCCAGAACATTTTCAGCAGGTTTTAATCTGATGGTTAAATTTGAAGTTTTGATTAAGGCAAATGATAAGTTTTCGTAGCCCATGTAGGTTATAATAATATGGGCTTCGTTTTCCGGAACATTTAATTTGAATTTTCCGTTTTCGTCTGATATTGTTGCAATTTTATTATTGCTTTCTGCATAAATAGTAGCGCCGGCAATTGGCAAACCGTCATCCTGGCCTAATATCTGACCCGAAATTTCAACCTGATTGCTTTGTTGTTCAAAAAGATGCTTTTTTATTGCAATCTCTTTGGCATTTCCGGAGAAGATGATTCCTCCGATAAACACTAATGAAATTAGCCTTGTTTTCATAATTTTTTTTGGTTAGTTGTTTTTTTTGGTTTTGTATTGATGTTCAAATATATATAAATATTTTTCACACCTGCATTTTTTTTGCATAAAATGCATTTTTTTTGCAATATTATTTCTTGAAGTATTTTTAATTTCCAAAAGAAGTATGATTATTAGCGGTGTTTTGAGAAATTTTTGCAGAATAGACTTTTTATGCAAAAAATAATTTTCATATTAAAATTCGTATTTTTGAAATATGAAAATCGCACTTATACAATCAGATCTTTATTGGGAAGATGTTTCTAAAAACAGAAATAACTTCGAATTGAAAATAAATCAAATCGAATCAGAAGTTAATTTGATCGTTTTGCCCGAAATGTTTTCTACCGGATTCACCATGAATGCTTTGGCTGTAGCCGAAACCATGAATGGAGAAACTATTTTGTGGATGAAAAGAATGGCAAAAGAAAAGAATTGCGCGATTACAGGAAGTTTGGTAATAACCGAAAACGACCGGTTTTATAACCGAATGTTTTTTGTTTTTCCTTCAGGAGAAATTCAATATTATGATAAAAGACATTTGTTTACGCTAGCCGGAGAAGACAAAACGTATACAAGCGGAACAGAAAAAGTTATAGTAGAATATTTAGGCTGGAAAATTTGCCTGCAGGTTTGTTACGATTTGAGATTCCCGGTTTTTGCCAGAAATGTAGAAAACTACGATTTGCTTATCTATGTTGCCAATTGGCCAAAAGTGCGCACAAATGCCTGGGATATTTTGCTAAAAGCACGCGCTGTAGAAAACCTGAGTTACGTTGTTGGCGTAAACAGAATAGGATTTGATGCCAATAAATATGAACATATTGGGCATTCGCAAGCTGTTGATTTTTTAGGAAATTATATCCTCGAACCACAAGAAACAGAAGGTGTTTTTGTGGTCGAATTGGATAAAAATGTTATGCTGGAAACCCGTAAAAAGCTCGACTTTTTAAGTGATAAAGATACTTTCGAAATTAAAATTTAGAAAGCCTTTTTGTTTTTATCGTCTTCTTTTTTCTTCTTCTTGACTTCTTTTTTCTCAAGCTCAGGATTGTACGGAATACTTAAATCAATAGTTTCATCAACGTCCCAATTCGTTCGGACATCAATTTCTTTTTGATAATAAAAAACTTCCTCGGCGTAGGTTTTGGTTAGGAAATTACCAGAATCATATACTTTGTTTTTATTGTCGTCATACGTTATTCTTAAAGTAAAAGTTTCCGGCTGTACTAAATCAAACTGCAGTTTTGTACGGCCTTCAGAATAATCGCTGGCCAATACAACATCTCCTTTTTTGTTGGTGATTTCAGCAATGATTGGGAATCTTTTTACGTTTTTCAAATTCAAAATTAAATTTCCATAATCCGCATATTCCTTTGTTGTTAATTTATACTGCAAAGTATCATTTACTTCATCAAAAAAGTCAGTCAGGGCGCCCGGTAAGAAAGTAAATTTGTATTTTTCTAAAGGTTCTTTCTTGAAATCGACGTATAGTTTTTGTTCCAGTTCATTATATTCTGTGGTAAAATCTACAGCAACCGAATCTTTATTGATTAATGCAATTTTCGATTTGTCAAATTTTACCAAAGGAGTGGAGCTTTCTAAAGTAAATCGGTCTCTAAAATTAATTATTCCGTTTTGTGCGGCCGTAATATTTAAAGTGTCTTTTTTCTGGTCTTTAATCTTAAAAGTGAATTTTTTGTTGTACTTGTCCTTCGTTACTTCCATTGATAACGAATCTGCTTTTAAAGGTTTATACCAAACCTGCAAAGAGTCTTTTTTAGGAAACTGCGTTACAATAGTTTCTAAAATTTCGGTATTGTTTTTAAGTACAATTGTAGGTTTCGAAAGTTTGAAATTCTGTTTCCCTTCATAAGGAAGCAATAATCTGTTTCCCGATGCCTGTATTGGTTTTAAAGTTTTCAAAGGCAATGTTTCCTTAAATAATTCTACCTCAAAAAGAGTGTCATTTGGTACGGTAATAAAATGCTTGATGAAACCAATTTTGTCATCTTTAGGATTGTATTTGTTATTACTTCCTTTGTCTTTCATAGCCACCAAAAGATATTTTCCGGCCTTTAAATTTTCTAATTTAAAAGTTCGTAAACTGTCCAGTGTGTTGGTAATATATCTTGGAAAATCTTTGTAAACAACAGAATCTTTGTATTTGTCATTTACTTCATAAAGCATTACAGAAACAAAATTATCGACATTTTTTTCATAAGAATCTTTCACCACTCCGCCAATTGAAAGCGAATCGATATAAGGTCCGGTCGAAAAAATGTATTTGAATTGGTTCATCGCGTTACCTTCATTATTATCAGTAATACTTTGACCAAAATTAAAACTGTACGTAGTATTAGGCTGTAAAGTGTCTTTGATTCTTATTGTCAAAACTTTACTCACATTGGTTGGCGTAATTACCGGCTCGTATTTCATGGGTGGTGAAATAACAAGCTGTTTGTTAAGGTTTTTAAGCTTTACGTATTCATCAAAATTTAAAATGATTTGATCTCCTGTAAAATTAGTGTTGAAGTTCTTAGGCGTACTAGAAGTTAATACAGGCGCCAAAGTATCTTTTAATCCACCGGTTATGCTGCCTCTTTTGGCGCAACTCATCATTAATAATACAAGTAAAAAAGAAATATATTTGAAGTTGTTTTTCAACATAACAGTTTTAAATTTGATTGCACAAAATAACGATTATATTTGCTTTAATCGAAATTTTTTATCTATTTATTGGGAAAAACAGCTTTTCGTTTTTTATTGTTTTTTCGAAGAGGGAAACGGAGAAACGTATTATAATTTCTTACTTTTGAATTCATATTTAATTTAATGGGTTTGAAAAATAATATTTTAATTGGTTTTGTGTTTTTGCTGCTTGTTTCTTGTGGTAAAACCAAAGAGCCAATTGTTTCTTTTTATTATTGGAAAACCATCTTCAAATTATCTCCAACAGAGAAAGAGGTTTTGAAAGAAAACAACGTCACAAAACTTTATATTCGTTATTTTGATATTGGTTTTCATCCCGAATCTAAAGAACCAATTCCGATAAGTCCGATACATTTTCAGGAGAACATGAATAATTTCGAAATTGTTTCGGTTATTTTTATTAAAAATAAAGTGATGTTGCAAACCAATCTTGATGTTGAAGATTTGGCGCAAAAGACTTTTCGACTGATCGAAGAAATAAATACCAAAAATAAAATTGTTTCCAAAGAAATTCAAATTGATTGCGACTGGACGCTTGAAAGCAAAGAAAATTATTTAAAATTTATTAAGCGATTTAAAAAGCTTTCGAACAAAAAACTCTCCGCAACAATTAGATTGCATCAGGTAAAATATTTTAAAAAGACGAAAATTCCAAATGTCGATTCGGGCGTTTTAATGTATTACAATATGGGTTTGATCGCGCCAGATGCAGAGAACTCTATTTACAGTTCTAAAATTGCCGAAAGATACCTCGAAAGTTTAAAAAAATATCCGTTACATCTTGATTTTGCTCTGCCCATTTATTCCTGGGCGGTTCATATTAGGGATGAAAAAGTGATAGGATTACGTTCGAAATTAAATATAAATAAACTTAAAAAAGACAAAAACTTCGAGCAGATTGATGCGGTATTTTTCAAAGTAAAAAAATCAAATTATAAAAATGGAGTTTTTTACGAAGAAAACGATAAACTCAAAATAGAAGCGATTTCTACAGAAGATTTAAAAGAAATGGCACAAGAGTTGGATGAAAATTTAGCTCAAAAACCAAACGAAATTATTTTTTACGATTTAGACGAATTCAATATAAAAACCCATGAAAAGAATATTTTTAAACAAGTTGTTTCTTATTTCTAGTGCTTCTTTCCTTTTTGTTTACGGAATAATTTATGCGTGTGCAGGCGGAGACGACTGGGATTTTTTTAGCTACAACTCTAATTTTACGCCCGAAACTTTTACAGATAAATCATATACGCCGCTTTTTTTGTCGGGAGATATTTTTTACGGAATTGGTTTTGACACGAAGCACAATTCCAGGTTTAATGAAGATATAAAATCTGATTGGGAAAATTATTTAAAAGGAAAAGTCGATGCTTCAACGGTTAATTATTTTTTAATTGGAGAAGAAACGAACATGTATTCGGAAAAAAAAGTTGCTCAAAATAAAATCGATATTACACAGCTTCATGTTTATTTGAAAAACAAGAAAGACAATCCGACTTCTTTAAAATGGGGAAAGAAAATCAATTTGAAAGATGAGAAAGTCAAGAGTTTTATCGAGTTTTTGTATTTGGCACAAAAAATAGAAACGGTTTCTATTGGAGATGATTATTGGAGTTACGATCCGGTTGTGGCTAAAACTTTCAAGGATTTAAAAATGATTCAGTCTATTGAAAATGTTTACAATACAACAAAAGATAAGTTTCTTGAAAACAGATATTGGTTTCTGACTATGAAAGCCTATTTCTATAGCAGCAACAAACAAAAAGCGATTGATTTTTTTAATAAAACAGAAAAATCTGTTGCCAAAAATGTGTTGTATTATCGTGCGCTTGCTTATGTTGCGGGAATAAAACACAAACAGAAAAAATATTCTGAATCGAATTATTTGTACGCTCAGGTATTTGATAAATGTCCGGAACTGCGAATTGTTACCGCTTATAGTTTTCATCCTCAAAATGATGCGGACTGGAATAAATCTTTGGCTCTGGCCAAAAATAATACAGAGAAAGCGTCACTTTGGGCGATTCACGGATTTTATAAAGATGAAAAAACAGCGATTTCAAAAATTCACGAATTAGATCCAAAAAGCGAACATTTGAATTATTTGTTAACCAGATTGGTAAACAAACAAGAACAGGAAATCAATAACTCGTTTGAAGAAAGTGTCAAAGAAAATGTTCCGGCAAAAAAACAAACTGTTGCCGAGAATAGAGAATTAAATAAAAGCAAACTTGATAAAGGCGCTTTTGATGTAGTGGCTAAAATAGCTTTGGCAGGAAATACCAATAAGCCGTATTTATGGGATATTTCACTTGGATATTTACAAACGCTAAAAGGCGATTATGCAACAGCAGAAACCAATTTTGACAAAGCTGAAAAATCTATGCCTAAAACAGAATTGGCAAAACTTCAATTAAGATTGCTTCGTTTTGTAAACAATATGAGCAAGATTGACAAGCTTACAGATAAAAACGAAAAAACAATTTTAACCGATTTAAATTGGCTGTATCAGGAACTTCCAAAAACCTACAAAGGGGAGGAGTTTCGTTATCAAAATGCGGCACAATGGAGCAAAAATTATTTAGCCACGCTTTACAGAGCAAAATCGAATCCGGTTATGGCAGAATTGTTTGGTGATACACCGGATAATTATTGGGGCCGCGGAAATTCTTTTTACGATAATGAAAAGAATTTGCTGGATATGAAAGCATTTTTGGCAAAGTCTGATAAAACAGAAATCGAGAAAATTGCAGCGGGAATTTATGGTTTTAAACTGAAGGATATTAATAATTTTCAGGCAGTTCAGGCAACTTTTAAAAATAAAATTCCGGAGGCGATTGGTTTTATTCAGCAAGCAGATTCAGTTCAATATTTTCAGTTTTTAGGAAATCCGTTTAACGGAAATATCAAAGATTGTCACGATTGCGATCATGCGGCGTATCAAAAAAAGAAATATTCTCAACTGGATTTTTTAACCACAATAAAAGAAATGCAGGATAAGCTGGCTCAAAAAGAAGATGTTTATACGAATAGTTTGTTGTTGGGAAATGCTTTTTACAACATCACACATTTTGGAAACGGAAGAACTTTTTATGAAATTAATATTGTGGGTTACGGTTCAAGTCCGTATTCGTTTAGAGATTCGATGAAAAAAATGATTACGAATTGTGATTTACCAAAAATGTATTATCAAAAAGCATTAGAAGCCGCGACTACAAAAGAACAGAAAGCAAAGTGTATTTATATGTTGGCAAAATGCGAACGTAACGAATATTACAACACAAAATACAATGGCGTAAACAGCTGGTGGGAAATTCAGGATGATAAAGTTAATTTTATTGGCTGGAACGGATTTAAAATGCTGAAAAAAGACTATTCTGATACTAAATATTATCAGGATGTAATTGCAGAGTGCGGTTATTTTAATACTTATGTCAATCAATAATAAAAGCAATGGTAAATAAAATAGAACATATCGGGATTGCAGTAAAAAACATCGAAGAATCTAATGTTTTGTTCGAAAAATTATTGGGCGTTCCTTCTTATAAATCTGAAGAAGTAGAAAGCGAAGGCGTTTTGACTTCATTTTTTCAAACGGGAACAAATAAAATTGAGCTTTTAATGGCAACAAATCCAGAAAGTCCCATTGCTAAGTTTTTAGAAAAAAAAGGAGAAGGAATTCATCATATTGCTTTTGATGTGGATGATATCATTGCAGAAATAGAACGTTTAAAAAGCGAAGGTTTTGTACTGATTAATGAAGTTCCTAAAAAAGGCGCTGATAATAAATTAGTCGTTTTTTTACATCCAAAAAACACAAATGGCGTTTTGGTGGAGCTTTGTCAGGAAATTAAATAAAAAAAAATGTGATTTTGGTTTGTAAATAAGGCATTGAAAATCAATTGTGTTTTTAGAATATGGTAATATGATTTTAAATTAAATACAAATCCGACCTTAAAATATTTGGAGTGAACGAAAAATAGTAGTAATATTGCATCCTCAAACCGGTCCTATAGCTCAGCTGGTTAGAGCACCTGACTCATAATCAGGTGGTCCCTGGTTCGAGCCCAGGTGGGACCACAGTTTTAGAATAAGCCTTTACAGAAATGTAGAGGCTTTTTTTTGACTAAAATTTTAAATTTTAAGCAGTTGCAAAATATGAACTACAAAAGTTGAATTTGTATTTTTATAGTAATATTAATAGACTCAAAAAAATAATAATTTACTCAGATTTAATATTAATAATTTAAAACCAAAAGATTAAAATACTCGTAAATGTTATAAAGAACGGAATACAACACCCTGTAGGGTATGATTTATTAATTTTATGAAAAAAGAAATAAAAAATCACAAAGTTTTTTCGTCTAAAAAGATTGGATTTAAGACAAAAACTTATACATTTGTCAAATAATAAAGTGTAAAACATTGTTTTTGTGCGAATTATAGGAAAGTAGGTGAATTTTAAATAAGATAGCTTTCTGGCTTTCAGTAAGTTGAAATTATGAAGATAACAAAGATTCTTTTTTTAGTATTTTTTATAACCTTGATAAACGTATCAAGTGTTTTAGCTGTGACTCCAGCCCAAGCCCCACCACAACCACAAGCGGTTAATGCGCCGCCGCCGCCGCCAGGAGGAGCTATAGATCAAAATCTAATGGTTTTATTGGTGATCGCCTTGTTTTTTGGAATATATTCGATTTATAAATATAACGACATAAAAAAAGCTTCAATGTAAATTGAAGCTTTTTTGTTTAAAATAATTTTAAGATTATTTGTTTATCGAATAAAGTCTTGAAATATATTTCCCTACAACATCAAACTCCAGATTAATTTTAGTTCCCACTTTGAAATTTTTGAAATTTGTGTTTTCAAACGTATAAGGAATAATTGAAACGCTAAATTCATTTGTTTTAGAGTTTACGACCGTCAAACTAACTCCGTTTACGGTAATTGATCCTTTTTCAATTGTTATATTGTTAAGGTTTTTGTCATATTCAAACGTATAATTCCAGCTTCCGTTTGCTTCTTCGATTTTAATGCAGGTTCCGGTTTGATCTACGTGTCCCTGAACAATATGTCCGTCAAGGCGATCGCCCAATTTCATGCCTCTTTCAAGATTTACAATATCGTTTACCAGCCATTCTCCAATATTGGTTTTTAAAATCGTTTCGTCTATGGCAGTTACGGTATAAAAAGAATCTTTTATAGCTACAACTGTTAAGCAAATTCCGTTGTGCGAAACGCTTTGATCTATTTTTAATTCGTTTGTAATTGATGAATCGACAGTTATGTGAAGATTGTTTTGGTCTTTTCGTATTTCGTGAATCCTTCCAAGGGTTTCTATAATTCCTGTAAACATTGTTGTTTTATTTTACTAAATTTGCACATCAAAATTAGTAATAAATAATCTGAGCCCATGAATAAAAAAGCAGAAAATATAATTGTTGGAATTTCAATTGGGGATTTAAACGGTATTGGAAGCGAAGTTATACTAAAAACATTCGAAGATTCTCGTATGTTAGAACTGTGTACGCCAGTTATTTTTGCAAATGCAAAAATACTTTCTTTTGTAAAGAAAAGTTTTACTTCGACAGTTCAGTTTCATGGTGTAGATAAATTAGATCAGGTTATACCGGGAAAAGTAAACGTGTATAATTTGTGGAAAGAAGGAGTCGATATTAATTTAGGAACTAATGATGAAACAATAGGTACTTATGCTATTAAATCATTTGTGGCTGCAACAAAAGCTTTAAAAGAAGAGTTAATAGATGTTTTAGTTACAGCGCCAATTAATAAATATAATATTCAGTCAGAAGAATTTAAATTTCCGGGACATACTGATTATCTAAATCAGGAATTAGAAGGGAATGCCTTAATGATGATGGTTCAGGATAACTTAAGAGTTGGTTTGTTAACAGATCATGTTCCTTTAAATGAAGTTTCGTCTCATTTGACAGAAGAATTAATTACAAGAAAAATCGAAACAGTCAGAAAATCTTTGATTCAGGATTTTAGTATTGTAAAACCAAAAATTGCTGTATTAGGTTTAAATCCGCATGCAGGTGACGGAGGTGTTATTGGAAAAGAAGATGATTTGATTTTGAAGCCGACTTTAAAGAAAATTTTTGATTCAGGAACGATGGTTTTTGGTCCATTTCCGGCAGATGGCTTTTTTGGAAGCGGTCAATATGAAAAATATGATGCCATTGTAGCAACTTATCACGATCAGGGATTGATTCCGTTTAAAACACTTTCTTTTGGAAAAGGAGTTAATTATACAGCTGGTTTAAATAAGGTAAGAACATCGCCAGATCACGGTACAGCATACGATATTGCCGGAAAAGATATGGCAGATTATAATTCGTTTAAAGAGGCAGTTTATCTTGCGATAGATATTTTTCGCTCTCGTAATCAGTATGAGGAGATTAGCGAAAAACCTCTTAAAATAAAAGAAAAACAGTTATAAACAAAAAAAGGTGAATAAGATTATTAGTTTTATAATAATTTTATATCTTTGCACCCCAATTCGGATATCTAGTTTAGATGTGAAGAGGACAAATTGATGTTGAAATGAGCAAAACAAAAGAATTTTTAATTCCATTTATTGGATTAAAACTAGGAAAACACCATTTTGAGTATCAGATAAGTAATGCGTTCTTTGAGAACTTTGATTACAACGAATTTCAAAGTTCGGATATCAAAGTAAATTTGGTTTTAGATAAGAAAAGCAACATGTTAGAGTTGGAATTCAAACACAAAGGAACCGTAAATGTACCTTGTGATCTAACCGGCGAAGATTTTGATCTTCCCATAAAAGGGAAAATGAAATTGATTGTTCGTTTTGGAGATGAATTCAATAATGATAATGAAGAGTTGTTAATCCTGCCGCATGGTGAGCATGAAATAGATGTTGAACAATACATTTATGAAATGATTGCGCTTTCGGTACCACTAAAACGAGTTCATCCAGGTGTGAAAGATGGAACTTTACAAAGTGAAGCTTTAACCAAACTGAATGAATTAAAAGTAAAAGAACAAAAAGAAGAGAGTAAACAAGAAGAAGATATTGACCCGCGTTGGGACA
>Ga0247741_1000174_pt1 | contig 41831 bp, 70 predicted proteins | sample UWRJL213509R2_FD_180945 | JGI IMG/M metagenome (GOLD analysis project Ga0247741, IMG submission 180945) | Plant litter microbial communities from Arlington Agricultural Research Station in Wisconsin, United States - UWRJ-L213-509R-2 | ecosystem: Environmental > Terrestrial > Plant litter >... | reverse complement strand
AGCGCGCCGTCTTCAACCCACGTCGTACCATTGCCGGTGTAAGACTGTTCAAACTGGTTGATGTCCTCAACGGCTGACTTTTCCATCAGTAAGCCGCCCTGCGCACTCTTGCGCATGACATCAAGGATTTGGCTGTACAGCTTGTTAGCCCACCGTTGCGGGTCTTTCATCGCCCGCACAATGCCGTAATAGGTCCGCTTGTTGTGGTCGCGCTTGCCGGTCATGAACCGATAGCTAAACGAGTCCATTTTGAGCGGGATAACTTTCAGGATACGATTGCCCGCACAAATGGCGCGATAATATTTCTTAGTATGCGTGCTAACATGATCCAGGCCATGGTTTGCAGCGAATAACTCGCCAAACTCATCATCACCGACAAGTTTAGCCTCGCCTTCAACGCTGACCATGTAAGTCTTTTCACGCTCAAACCATTCCCACTCGTCAAGGATCACCTCATTGTCGTCATTTGGGCCTAACATGCCGTGGGTATAGCGCACACGAGGGTCTACGATGGTTGCACGCTTGAAGTTGCCACCATCATCCTCCAACCCATCAACGTCCTCGTCATTGATCTCAAGCTTGGCAAGGAAGTCCTCCGCAGCATCACGCGACATGGACATGCGATGGCGTTGATAACGTCGATCTGCATAGTTACCCTTACGTGCCGAGGGATCAGGCAGCACAGCCATAGGATTGCGGCGCTCAATCAGGATATGGCTGTCTTCGTCCACATCAACGATGGTCTGAGTACAGCCCACGCCGCAGATAATCATATCTCGGAAGGCGTCGGACTCTTCGCTCTCCCCATCGCAACCGTCCATGACCCACTTAGCCGCAGCGGTGAGGATATCATCAACAGCCGAATCGTCCACAGTCCGAGGCAGATACGCCACCTCTTGCCGCGTCTGGATTTCATAACCTGAGACAGCATCCACCATCACGCCGATACGGTCAAACGTCACAGGGATTTTCTCAATCTCCTGCATTTGTGAGCGCTCTTCTTGTGTCCACTGTTCGCCAGCGGTCAGGTCAAAGCACTCCTTAGCCTCACTCAGCCATGGGCCAAAATGGCTATCAATGGCCTTGTTCCAATCCTTGAACTTACGCTCTAGCTCGTCATCATAGGTGCCGGGGGTTTCGTTTTCCATCAGCTTATATTTGCCTTGATTGAGTTGGGAACGCGCATCCCTAGAATATCATACAGCGAGGCGGCAAGCTTGTAATCTTTCGCCTCCAGATAGCCAGAATTTAAATCTTGAACCGCATCAAACCATTGACGGCAGGTTTCAATCTCGTCACGCAAAAGCTGTAGCTTTCCGCGCGAGACATCGCCCTGCAATTCCTTGATCGCTCCGATTGGATCAACCGAAGCATCAATCACCGCACCACCTCGTCAAGCTGCTCAATGGCCGACTTGACCTCATCACGCGAACCATCCAGCCCAAAGCGTGAGTTGGAAATAGTCAAGCTCTCCGTAACCGAGGGAATGGCGCATTCAATGTAAAACACCGTCTGGCCTTGTTCAACGTCCGGTCGAAACGTCCACTTACGGCCCAAGGTGTCAAAGCGCACCATGACATCCTGCATGTCGTGGGCGTAAATAGCCTCTTCAACAAGACCGACTGCCTCATGCTCACCAAGTGAACTAGTTACCTTCTCAACAGGCTGTACGGTCTCTTCGTTGACATAGGGCTTGTCGTCAGCGCCAGAGCGACGGCGGGTCTGCTCAGGAGCCTTTGCGCTATCCTCAGAAGGCTGGGGGCCATCCTTTGTACGAGGCTCATCCATCTTGGCCTCAAAATCCTGGTGCTCAGTGGTCGCCGTTTGGTCAGTTGGTTTGACCTCGTTGCGTCGTGTGTATTTGCGTTTCCCGGTCATTGTATGCCTCCAAATATTGACGACGGGCCGCAGCGCGACCGGTCCATGTATCCAACCAAGCACAGCCTGTGGGCTTCATATGCTCAGCAACCAATCGGTCTATCTCTTCTTTTGTCATGATGCCCAGGCCGATCTGCGTTGCGGTTTCTTGCCGTAGCGGTCTTGTGCGAGCGAATTGCGAACCTTCACCGGCTCAGCAAACGTTAGGGCTATCGCGTCCCAATAGTCGGGGGATTTCACACCACGTTTGCGCATGTCCTCTTTAGATTCCAAGACAAGTTCCTGATTGGTGTTGTAACGATAAGATGGCCCGCAAGCATCTGCTTGTAACACATCCATGTCTGGAATATCAACACCCGCGACATCCTCAAGCCAATCGCGGCTATTTGACCACATCTCAGCACGTCGATTACTTGGCCCTGGCAAATATCTGCCATCAGTCCCGACAGTTTGTGGCGCGTGAGGCTTGCCGCCAAAGTTAACTGCTCTCACAATATCAGAGTACGGCTTGCCCCAATTCTTGAGCATGTCGTATACGCCACCACCAACACCACCAGCATCGATAAACACCGCGTCGGGCGCATCGCTATCAATGATCATGCGAAGCCAGTTAGCACCCTCCACAACGTCCGTCTTGGGCTTGCTCTCGACCTTCTCAACCTTACGCCCCCTGCGCCATGCCAGAGCAAACAGATCGTCACCAAAGCGCGCAGGGTCAGCCCCTATGACCAAAGGACCGATTCCATCAGTCTTGTTCTTGCGGGCGCTCATGATGATGGGAGATTTGATAAACCCATCATGGCCCGTCATCTGGAAGGCCTCAGCAGCGGTCGCCGGGTATTCCTGCTTGAACAACAGTGGGTCTTTTAGCTCGGCAATCTTTGCCCTGCGCCAAACCAATTGCTCATTGCTGAGATTGTAAAGCCTTTGCTCCTCGGCCTCTTCTTGGTTGGGCTGGAAATCCACAGGCACGGGACGCTGATACTCGTCAGACCAAAACCACGGAATGAAGATGGCGATGTAATCACCCTCTCCACGCTCAGCCATTTGCCAGCGCTCGTGAAACTCACCACCGACGCCATTAGCTGTGCTCTCTAGGATAATCTCCGTGTCAGGCAAATCAGGTACAGCTTGAACCACGCCGGAGAAATGGCTTGCAGCATTAGGCCAGAATGCAGCCTCAGAGCCGTGTAGCATCTGGATAGTCTTAGACCGCCCCACAGCCTTAGCGCCTGCCGTGCCCACGCCATAACCGCTATCCAATGCAGCAAAGGATAGTTCCTTGGCGTTATCGTTCTTGGTGCTTGGCGCTATGGGGTTGTTGTCGTTGTAGCGCTTGGCCATGTCGAACAGGTTTTGCGTGGCCTTGTCCTCATGCGTGAGGATGAAGACTGAGCGGCCCGTGTTCATTGTCGCCTTACTGTAGTACCGAGCGCTGATATAGGTGCTGATACCCTGCTGTCTGGCCTTGAGGATCAGGGCGCGAACCTTGCCAGTCTCTAATCTCTGCTGCTCTAGGCGGTCATGTACATAATCTTGAACTTGGTTCAGCTTGAACGGCTTTAACGCACCGTCCTTGGCCTTTAGCTTTAGGCATGTCTCGGCATGCAAGCGGAAGTCGCGCTTGAGCTTGAGAAGCGCGTCAATCTTTTGTTGTTGCGATAGACTTGAGAAGGTCATCTATGGTCGTGTCGGCTGTAATGGATTTATCAATGATCATTCCCTCAAGCTTGGCGTAGTCCATTAGCGATGCGCGGGCAACTGATCCGCTGGCAGGGTCTTCGTTAGCTGCGAATTGATCATGCAGCGCCGCAAGCTTGTTTAGCACATCTACCTTAGTCCACACAGCGCGATTAGCCTTACGCTCCTGTAATTCGTGAACACGGTTCATTATGCTTGCTTCTGCTTGCAGAATTTTCGTACTGGCACCTCTAGCGCCATTAGGCGAATAGCCAGCTTCGATATATGCCTGTTCTTGGGTAAGTCCCTTAAAGATACCCTGTGCGAAAAGCTCGTGTCTGTTGTTGTGTAGGGCTGGCATTAAAGCTTCTCTTCGTATTGAGCCACCCATCGCGCAAACTGCTCTATGCGCTTTTTCTTGAGCCATGCACCTAGTTTGTGCGGCGCTGGCTTTGCGGCTATAAGCCCTATCTGCTCACGGCAAAAGGAGGCCATTATATTTGACACCTCACGCTCGCCATCTGGTGATAACTTAATGGACATCTGCTCGCTCTTGGCTTGAATATTCCCAACCACCTACACTGGGCGCAACCTTTAGGATTTGGAACCGCCATTTTGGCGTTGGCTTCTTGCCGATCTCTGGCAAGTTCTCCGTATCGCTACCAATGAATGATTTGATAGCTGCCCTAGCTTGTCGCTCACTGATGAAAAGCGTTTGCTTGTGGTTGAAGGCGTTGTAACGCGGAAACAAACCATCCACTTGTGCAAGATATGCGGGGCAGGTTAGCGACTTATCCTGTATAAGGACTACATAGGCCTCATGAGAAGCAAATTCATTCGTGTGGAAATCGGACATCAATCCGCCTGCCGCTCTCTTGTCAGGAGCCTTTGATACAGTGGAGTAGTCAGGGCCGCTGTTGATGTTTGCTGTGGTGTGCGAAACTTTACGTCAAAGCTGCCCGCGTAAGGATCAATAGAGGCACCTTCGATAATAGGGCCTGATGGAATCTTCACGCTGTTGATGGTCGCCTTGTTAGCGGCCCATGCTGCGTTAATACGTGATGCTGATTTGTGACTGGGGGAACTCATGCTAAATGCCTTTGTGCGATGGGCCTACGGGAATTGGTCGCGTTACCCTGACTTCCGTCTTGACGCCGTAATGGGATTGATACCAAGCCTCAATTGCCTCATGTGAACCCATTTCAGCTACACATGCCTTATATGCTGCTGGCGACATGAACAAAACGTATGGTCCGGTCATGTCTTAGCCTCCTGCTGATGATTGGATGTTATCTTGTTGGGCTGGGAAAGACAAGAGGCTTGGCGATGGGAGTATGTGCGGGCCGTTGCTTTTCACTTCGGTCTGTTAAATCCGCTTAATGCCACTGCCTGCAATCTTTTCAGCAGGCGCGCCCGACATTGCTAATGCGGTCAGAGGCAGGCCCCCGCACCTCTCCACTCTATAACGGTCTATGTGTGTTTGCAAGGGTTGGGGCCTTACAGGGCGCGGATCATTGAATAAACGAAGGCGGTGTAAACGGCCTCGTCAAATTCTTCCGCATACCCGTACTCATCAATCCTTCCGGCTATGCAGCCAACCTCAATGAGGGGCTTGGCGAGATCGTAATCCCAACCGGAATTGCCAAAAGGACGTTTACCGCTAAAGCCCTCAGTTTCTCGGAAAAGAGTTTCCAGCAATTCCTTGAGATAGTCACGGATGGTCAAATCGCGGTCCAGATCGCCGCAGTGGAATTTTAAGTCAAGCGCCCCTAAAGGTGTCACCTTCTCTCTCCTTATGTGGGTTATGGCCACGACCTATAAAAGTAAAAAGTGGCTTCCCGCTTTCCATAGAAATAACTATGTCGCAATCTTGATTTGCTCGAATTATAGAACTCAATTCAGGCAAAGACACCATGCGGCCCCCTGGGGGCAATCTCCTTATGCCACTCATTTATCTTATCCCATCCTGTGGGTTATGCTGTACGTTTGATCGCTCAGACCTACAAAAGGCCATCAAAAAGGCTGACCAGAGGAACCTTTAGCTCCGCCGCCACCTTGAAAAGCTTTGGAACGCTAATGCTGTTAGTGCCGCGTTCGTAACGCTGAACTTGTGACTCGCTAATTCCCAGCGCTGCGGCAATCTCGGACTGGCGAATGTCAGCGCCGCGACGGATGCTGCGCATACGCTTGCCAATATGGCGGTCAATATCTTCATCTGTCATGGCAAAATCCTTTTTCGACTACCTAGACAGCATAGATTGCAGCTATCGCCGCGTCAAGCGACGAAAATAATTCTTTTAACGCCCGTCTTTTCTGTTTACACCATCGTTTAACGGTGGTAGCTTGGGACAACATCAGCAAGGAGACGCTCAATGACCCCCACACTCAAAGACAAGATCGCCGCCTACGCTCACCTAACCCTTAGTGGTTTAGCTTGTTTGGGGTTTGCGGGTGTTGTTTGTTCCATCTGTAACCTGTTTTAACCCCTCCCGTTCCTGAAAGGACACGACTATGAAAACTGCAAAGCAAGTTCTCTTAGAGGCCGCCAACCTGATAGAGCCAGAGGGCCGCCACTCAAAAGAGTTTTACGCCAGAGACGCAGACGGATTGTCCGTTGATCCTAAGTCTTCCGAAGCGTGCTGCTGGTGCGCTTTCGGAGCCATTGACATGGCGGCGCAAGGTCAATTGGACGTCCTGTTTAGTGCCGAAGATACGCTTGCGCGGGTTTGTGGGGATGTCGCTGAATTCAACGACACTCACACCCAAGCACAAGTCGTCGCCAAGCTTCGTGAAGCCGCTGAACTCGTCAACTTTTAAGGATTTTCACCCATGGCAAACGAAACAAATACGGAAGAGCCTTGGTATCACGGGGTTAAGTGGCACTCAGATTGGGTGGAGTGCAACGTCAACGGCACTCGAGACCATTATGCCGCCGTATATGACGAGGCAGGAAAGGCAATCTGCGATACTTTCAATGCCGATAACGTCACGATGGAAAATCCAGACGGCGACGGACGCTATTGGGACGAAGTTGGCATGAGGCGCATGCAGTTAGTCGCCGCTGCTCCCGAAACAGCCACCGAACGTGACAACCTTAAACAGGAAGTCGAGAGGCTTAGGGAGGAAAACGACCATCTTCGTTACGCTGTTGAAACTGGCATCGTCACGCTTGATCGCGGTAAGAAGCAAAGTGCCGCCATGGCTGAAATGTATGAAGCCATCGGTTTCCAGAGCGAACGCATCGAGGCCAATAGGCCATTTAACTTTGCCGAAGAAACTATTGAAGAAGCCAAGGCGAACTGGCTTGCCCGCGCCGCTCTTCGTACAGGGGGATAGGATGGACATTAAACCATACGATCCCAACAAAGAAGAGGTTTGGATTATAGCCACAGATGGCTTCTGGCGCGACGGAGAGGTGAACTTTGATGCTCGCCATAACGTCCGCGTCAAATGCACTTGGGAGGAATGCAAAAGGATCATGACAAACTTTAGCACTCTTGAAAAAGCCCATTACACAGCGCAACGGGCACTTGAGGCTCATTGCCGATCTGAGCGCGAACAATTCCTAAAGGCATACAATGACCTTGGGATTGCCTCATGAAACACACCGACGAGACTCAAAACAGCTTACACGACCACTATAACACACTTCATTGTTTTTGTAGAGAAAGAGAGAAAATGGAAACGAAAGAACTTTTGGACGGCATGAAGGCCCTGTATCGCGCATACGTCAGAACCATGGAGGCCGGTAGGGACAGAATTGTAGATCTAGGTGGCGAGTGTGATTCCGTAGAGCGGATGGAAGACAGCGATCCGGCCCTGATTGCAGCCCGCGAGTTAATCGCCAAGGCCACGGGAGCCACATCATGAACAACGACACCCATTGGCTTACCAGATACCATCGTCAATCAAGCTCAGCAAGCGGTAGAGAAGCCGGATTCTCGGTTACGAAGGGATGTGTGCGGCTCACGCCTTTTGGCACTGTAGCCCTCTCTATGGCCTGTCTAGGGGTGTTTGGACTGGTATGGTTATGGCTTAGTTTGTTGAACGCTTAATCTTGCCGATTGTTTTGAGAAGCTTTAGGGACTGCGCTTTAACCGGCGCGGTTCTTTTTTGTGTTGGGAGCGATGCCGCTTTTCCACTAAGCTATTAGCTCGGATTTCAGCCTACTTTTATTCCGCGCAAGGTGGCCACCAGTGAGCGTTTTATTATGTTTGCTTATTTCCGCATTCACGCGGAATCGAACCGCGATCTGCATCTTGCCGGACGCCATTGCTGGCGAAACTGATGTGAGAACCCGCACGTACCGTCCGCGCTTTACCACCCCGTAGTTTCCTACGTGTCCCGATCCGTTCTTACCGGCCAAGTTCTCAACACGGAAACTTTACCCCAAAATCACGCCACAGGCAAGAAAAAACCCATCACCGGGGAGAGTGACGGGCTTTGATACGCTTACACGCCAACGAGGGGAATTGGCAGGGGTAGTGTGTATTTGTTTTTATAGGGTGTCAAGCGTGCGCGACGAAATACAAAATCAGGCCACCGAAAAAGCAAAGAAAGGTCGCCCATCCGCTGACCTTGGCCCACGTCACTTCCCCATGGTAATTCCAAGACCCGCTTCCGCTACACTCAAACATGGCCGGAAGCCACACGAACCAACCAATGAAACATGCAAGCCCGATTAAGAATACGTGCAAACTCATCACCCACCTCCCTTATGTTGTTCGTCTAGTTTTGCCAAGGCGCGCAAAGCTGCCTGTTCACACCAGCCCATATCCCAAAACGGCTGCTCCAGAATTCGTTTTGAATACGCAGAAACAACACCCATAGTATCGATGACGCCAGCCAGCAACTCCCTATGACTTGGGATGATGCCGTGGGGATCGGCAGATACCAAATCAAGCACTGATTGGCCTTGGGTGAAATTATAGCCGTCATCACGCCATGAATTGGAAATCCATCTGTTTTCATCCTTTAACCACACAGCGCCATGAACAGGAAATTGTCCACCACTGCCCGTCTCATAGATACGCACAGCGCGTCCGTCTCTCGTCGTATAGTTCTTGCTCTTATCGATCATTGTTATTCTCTCCTTGCTTGTTTAGGGGTTGGGTTAAATCAGCCACATCGTGTCCTTTTCTGTGTCGTAAACTATCTTGTTAGCGGCCACCAAGGACTCAAGAGCCTTCGATAGCCTGTCGTGCCCCGCTACGCCCTGACCTGAGAAGCCGGTTCTTACGGCGCGCTCTTTCACGTCTTGGAAGGACACCGCACGGCTCCAGCCCTTGTGAGGCAGATTAGGCGTAGGCGGCTCAAATTGACCGTGATCCATTATATGCCGGATGGCCTTCATGACGATCTCTAGGTGAGGCGCTAGAGGCCTTCCAGACGCCTTGGTGGCGCGCTCTGGAAGCTTTTCAAACTGGCAGACGCACGAATCTAATTCGTCTCCGTCCTCATCGAAAATACCAAGGCCGACACGATCTAAACGGAAGGCAAAGTTTGCCCCGTCAATGCCATTTTTGATCTTGGTCAGGTTCATGAGGCGCAAGTCTGGATCATCCTCCGAACGCTCGACAGTCACGGTCATGTCACTTGCTGCGTTCTGGCCTGACCAGCCCCGTATGCCGCCCATTGTGCCGCTCTTGCCGTGGTGAGCTACAGCGCACACGAAAGCGCCCGTAAGGCGCGCTATGAGGTAAAGCGCATCAATTGCCTGCGTCATGCTTGCCGCGCTGTTTTCGTCGGCCCCTGGCAGGCAGCGAGACAACGTATCAATCACCACCAGCTTTATATTGGGCAGAAGGTTAATTGCCTTGATCAAATCCTCCACGCAAGCAGGATCAAGCAAATTAACTGGCCCATCGATCAGGCTAAAGTCCGGCTCTTCGTCAGAGGGATTTCTAAGCCGCCACGCCTTGACGCGAGACTTGCAGCCCTCAAAATCTTCTGCCGCCACATAGGCAACGCCAGCATGAGCGCACTTGCGCCCAAAGACGCCTTGGCGACCAGCAGCCATTGAAAGGGCGGCGTGCAGGGTCAGGAATGATTTCCCAGCGCCCGAAGCGCCTGCAATGAAGCCTACGCCGTGCATCGGCATAATACCCTTAATCAGCCACTGCGTTATCGGGGTTGTGATATCGCTTGCCGAAACCGGCTGGAAGCGAGACTTGCTACCCCCGATCTTGGAAAGAGCCTCCATGTGAGGGACGTACTTCGAAAGAGCCTTTTCCACCGGCTTACCGGCTTCAATCTCATTCCACATGTAGCCGATCATCACCTGAGACTGACGACGCTTGTAATCAGCGATCAGCTTTTCAGCCGTGATCCGTGTTGTGCCAAATCCAGCAGGGCAATCAGTGTATGCCTCCGCTATCAAATCCCTAGCGCCATCGATGTGCTGCAAGTCAGACATGATCGTTGCTAAGCTGTAGCCGCTAGGTGAGTCTTGGATAGCAGACCACACAGCGGCATAGGTCGGGTTTGAGAAGTATTCCGGCAGCACGCCCAGAGCCTCCCCAGAGGCGTCGGGCGAGTTCAGGGCTGCGCCGATTAGTTCTTTTTCGAGAAGGCTCACCACGCATATCCTTTTTCAAAATCACCGTCCTCTATAGAGTTATCTTTAGATAACTCTATATGGTTCTGGTTATGGTAGCTTAGCTGCGTTTTTTTTGATGCTAAGCTAGGCGGTTTTTCTTTGTTTTTGTTGCGCTTTTTGACCGCAGTCTCTTTTCCGGCCTTAGATTGCGCAACAAATTTTGCATCGTATTTTTTGTATTCCTTGGAGAGCCGCTTCTGCGTCATAGTCCCGCCGCGCTTCGTAAAATACTCCATTATCGTTGGCCTTATCTCGCGCCACTGATCAACGGTTAGCTTGGTTAGCTTTGACAGGCGTATGTCGTCTGACGGCAATTTACCGCCACCATTCCACATAGCCATGAGCAATAGAAGGTATGCGCCATGCTCTACACAAGTCAGGTGCGTTGTATCTCTGGCGTAATCGCCAATGTACAAAGGCATGTACTGAGCGCTCATTATGCGTCTCTGTAAGCCGGGTGATCCTGACTATCGTCGTGAGTTTCGTTCGTTTCTCGCTTCACCCACAAAACCACATGCGGGTCCCCATCTGTCATGCGCACAACATTGTCGAGGTAGCCAAGCAGGCACAACTCTTCGATGCACCCATAGGCATTAGCATCACCAATCATGCATATTTGTTTGACGTAATTAATGGTAAAGGTCATCCGGCCACTAGCCAGAACCTTAGCAAAAAGCCCAACAGATCGGAGGCTAACTCGCTTATCTCTTGCAACTGCCATTAGCAGATCATCGGAGAGATATGGAACGTCTCTAGCCTTGATTTTAGGGCGCGGCTTATCTATAGTGTTCATAGCGGCATTATTCCTTTCGTGCCGTAAATGGGCGGGATTGAGCGATTTCCACAAAGCTCTCCCGCCGCCTACCTTCACACAAAACCGACGCGCAATCAAGTCCCGCCAGACATATTAACAGTTAATGCGCGCTTCCCTATCAACACCCTATACAGTTAAAGACACAAAAAACCCGCCTGTTGCGCATTGTTAAGAGGCGTGGCGGGCGTTGTTGGGTTGGTCGGGCCGCACTCAATCCCATAGCATCAATCAGCAAAACGGAGACTTTGGGGAGAGCAGCGGCCCTGTGATGTTTTAGCGTGTGATGGGTGGTTAAGCAACGCCTATTTCTGTGATCGTGACAACGGCCCTAGGCTCTGTGGAATAGAGCTTACTCAACGTGAGGCGCACAACCTGCCTGTCATCAACGTAGGCAACCTCGTTAAGGGCGTCGAGGTGGTTCTTGGCGAGATTATCTAAGTCCTTCTGTGAAGGTGCCCATGCGCCCTCTAGGGCCTCTCTGGAGGCCTTCTTTGTCACCGTGGAGGGTATCGGCAGGTAAAACAGGATTTGAACCGCTACAAGTCCCTGATGAAGCGGAACCCTAGCGGCCCTTGCTGACCATGCTACAGCCTTTTGATACTTCTCCTGTGTGGCGTGCGTGTAGTATTGTTTACCGTTGCGTCGGGCGCGCTGCCAGACCTCCGGCTTTCCGTAGACTGTGAATTGCGTCATTCTGCTGCAATCTGTATGGCGTCACGCTCTTGAAGCTGGCGAAGGCGTCTAAGGCCTGAAACGACTGTAGTGTGGTCACGGTTCAGGGCGTGGCCAATCTGCGTTGTGGAGCGTCCCCAGCCCTGCATAATAGCCATGACCTCAAAGCGCTTTCTGCACAGCGGGTAATGACGGTCATAGCCTCTTGCCTCCGCTACGGATATGCCGACAAGCTCACAGGCTACGGAGACGTTCTCAGGCCGGTCAGTGATGAGGCTTGGCGCTGGCTTGCGGCCCTTGGGTATAGCTGCGCATGACATGGCGTATATGATGGTCATGCCGCAATCCTTCCATAAACGCGCTCGGCACATTTTGGACAGTAACTTGACTTGCCCTCAACCGGTTCGGCACACATCAGCCACAACGGACCATTTGAGGTTGGAAACCTGCACTGGTAAGCCCGAATTTCCATCAATGGAACACCAGTGTTCGGCATAGCCGCCTCAAAGGCAGCGACGGTCTTGTGACCCTGAACTGTGTAGGCTTCCACTCTATCCTCCTGACGTAGCTCATTGAACGATATCGCTTTGACGCCGTAGGATTCCTGGAGCTTGGTTTTCTTGGGTCTGGCAATGGCTTCCGCACGCCTTGAGCCGTCGCGGACAATCAAGCCCCTGCGAGATAGTAGATCGATCTTGCCTCGGACACTTCCCATAGTGCGGTCAGTTGCGGTCTTGATTTCCAAGATGCTTTTGCCAGCGCGCCACATGGTGATGACGCTTTCGGTCTGCTCGTGTGACCATTGTTCGGTTGGGTCTGGCAGTTTGCCGTAAGAACTTACACCGACCGTTACAGGCTTGGGAGGAGCATTACCGTCTCGGATGTCCCAGCCCTTATCTTTCAGGCGGTTCATACGGCCCACAACAGCGTTACGAGATATGCCGAACTTGAGGCCCAGAGTAGTTGCGCTCTCGCCAGCGTTCCAATCATCAACGCATTGCTTTGTGATGGCCTCGGTCCATTTAAACGGGCTTGTGCGCTTCATTTTAGCTCACCAATGGCCTTGAGATAAACGCAGATCGCATTGTCAATGTAGCGAGACAGGGGGACTTGCTTTTTGAAGGCCAGACCAGAAACAATATTGAAGTTAGCCTCACTCAATCGTACAGCAATTTGTACGCGAGCCGTATCGCGGTGGCCTTTAGCGGCCTTTCTGGGCTTTGAGATCGCCCTGCGCGCTCCTTTTTCAGGGCGACCAATAGGCGTTCCAGCACGTTTGAAAAACTCATAAATAGCATTTGGTGTACAGCCTGTGGCTTGTGCCGCACGCGCAACAGGCTCTCCGCCCTTTACGAGGGAGATGGCGTTGCGTACCTTTTGTGATAAAATCCGGCCCATTATTTCATATCCCTCAATAGCGCTTCGATCTGGAGTTGTTCTGTGCGGTATTCCTTGATTTTGTTGTTGTATTCCCGTACAGTTTTTGACTGGTAGGGCTGTTTAAGGCCTTCGGAAGCTGTAAATCTGGCCTCTGCCGCGTTCTGTCTGGCAACACCTAAAGCGCACCAACGAGCCTCAAGCTTCCTCCGGTGAGATTTTTTCCTCAGTCCAACCCATACTTTTTGTAATATGTTCATTCTCTATTCCCTTCTTTGTCTTTTGTGGTTGAAGATGATTGTTCGGGAGGCGGCGTTAGTGGCTGCCAGTGGGTAACGTGACACAAGCCGTTGGTTGGATTGCATGGCACATGTCCGTCAGGAACGGTAGAATCCCAACAAGACTCGTGCTTGCCTGTGTAGCGTTTAACTGCAATCACATCGTCGCCGCTTGTTTGGGCTAATGGGCGATAAACAAGAATGTTCTGCCCGATCTTTGCCGTGCAATTAGCTATAGGTTGCCATTCGGTCATGCTGCGAGCCCATCAAAAAAGTCACCAACCCGAACACCAAGAACCTGAGCCGCTCGGTAAAGCTTGGATGCGCTAATGCGGTTTTCGCCGCGCTCATACTTACCTAACTGCTGAAAGGATATATCCAGCAACGGGCCAGTTTCCTCTTGTGACTTTCGTGCGGAAAGCCTGTAAAATCGCAGGCGATCACCCACGTGCTTGTCAATTTCTTCGTCTGTCATTTGCAACTCCTATGCGACGATCGACAATCTAACATAGACAAATTGCAACGTCCACATTAATTAATGCTTGACGCCAGTTTTCAGCCGTGGTTATATCGGGTCAGCAAAAGGAGACGACATGACAAACTCAATCATCGAAGCCGCTATTAGCGCCAACGCGGAGTTTAACCGCTCCGTTCATGCGCTTTACGAGCAAGGCGCACTTCCCCGCCAAGACAACCGCATCATGGATTATCTCTATGTGTTGGATGATGAGGAAATGGACGAATTTGACCGTGAGCAAGACGTGAAGGCTCAATTGGCTGACGCATGGATCGATCAGCAAAAAGAAGAGGGGAATTGGTAATGGAGTCGTTCTTTCAAATCAATGACAACAAAGGCTTCTTAATGACCTTTGGTAATGGCTACTCGATATCGGTTCAGTTTGGCGCGGGTAACTACGGCGACAACTATAACGCCAGAAGTGAAGAGTTGCGAGCGATGCGCAATGTAAATTCTACGAAAGCTGAAATCGCCATGTGGGGCGCTGACGATAAGATGTTTGTGTTTGGCTCCGACGGCGAAAAGGACTTTGTTTCCATGGTTGCGGGCTATCTGACCACTGATGAGGTTTTTACCCAAATGGCCAAAGTTGCCGCGCTGCCTCCGCAAACCTCGGAGGCAAGCTAATGGACAATCTCAAACTCCTCCGCATTCAAGTAGCTGCTAAGGTAGCGTATCTGGAAAGTGAGCAGGCATTTGCGGATGCGTGCGGCGAGGGATCGGACGCCTTTGCCTCCTTGACGCTTCAAAACGAAATAAGGGCTGAGGCATTCAAGGAAGTGCTTGCCGATATTGATGCTATTGAGGCTCTCTAATGTTCACCTTCATATATGAGGACGGGTTTATCAAGAAGCTCTGCGGTGGGGTGTATGATTGGCTCTTCCGCTCTGATGCCGCCACCCTCCTGCAATACGACACACTTTTAAACGAAACCGAGCGCGAGAACTTGCGCCAGATTATAGCGCAATATGACGCTGCTGAAAAGGAAATGGCATGACCGACAACAGCAATATGCGGATTTGGAGCGCCGTGGAGCGCACGAATCCCGCCTACACTAAGAAGGTAAACCAGCGCGGCGGCTTCACGGCTATCTCAGCGCAATATCAGATCATGGAGGCAACCGAGCAATTTGGCCCCATCGGGATTGGCTGGGGGTACAAGGCAGAAGCGCCTATCCTGATGGATGGCCTTGTCGTCATTCCCGTGTCTTTGTGGCACGGCTCACGCGATAACGTTTACGGCCCCATGTCGGGCTCAGCAGAGCTTAGATCGTCAAATGGCAAGATTGACAGCGATGCACCAAAGAAGGCCACTACGGACGCCCTGACAAAGCTCCTGAGCCAGCTAGGGTTTAACGCTGACGTGTTCCTGGGCAAGTTCGATGACAACAAGTATGTTGCCGAGGTGACGCGGGAGTTCCGCGACCTATCGAAGGAAAAGCTTCCTGATGATGCACCCAAGGCCGCGCAAGCTAAGCGTGAGCTAACCTGGGATGACGTGCAAGCTAAGTTTGATGCAGCCACTACGGTTGATGGCGAGGGCGGTCTTGATGCCCGTTATGACTGGTTCATTGCGAATAACAAAATCCCTCACGCATGGAAAATCCAGTTTGACGAGGCTTACGAAAAGCGCCGCGATGCGATCTATGAAGAGATTGCAGCCGCTGACATGGCGAGGGAGTGATGGCCGTAGATATCGTCATGACTCGCATGGGTCATCATCTGGTAGCCTATGACGCGGTATCAGCCGAAGAGCTAGACGGTCTTGGCAATGGGCCGTTTATCGTGACGGTGAAAAAGCCTCGCTCTATCAAGCACAATCGGCTGTACTTCCAATGCCTTCAATCGATGGCCAAGGCTGGAGCGGCAACAAGCTACGAGGATTTGCACGACGCAACAAAGTTGAAGTGTGGCCTCGTTAGAATGGCCATCATGCCGCAAGGTGAGTATTTTGCGTTTCCGGATTCATCCAGCTTTTCCAAGCTCGATCAGATCGGCTTTACATCCTACTTTGATAAGGCTGTGGCGTATTGGAAGTCTTGTAAGTTATTTGACTATTTGCCGCCCGACCTACGGGAACGGCTGGAAAGGGGAGAGAGGTGAGAAATATTGACATGCCGCCTTCGCAAGAGGAGCTTCAAGAGCTTTGGCTTACCGTGCAGCGGTACATTGTCACCAAGAATATTCACTGCGCAGAGGTGGCGGTTGAGGATCGCGTTTATGAAAGCGCACCGGTTATCATTGAGGAGCTTTGCGATATCGTTGGATATGCAAAATCTGATGATGAAGACGATGACGACGAATAATGGATAAGCCACCTATAAAGGTCACTGAGAGTCGATCCATACCTAAGGCTATCAAGGCCTATGTGATGTGGCGAGACGGCCCTCTGTGCGTCTGTGGGTGCGGAGAAGTCGGGAAAGAACTGGACCATGTTCCAGCCTGGAACCTGCTTGATCCTAAGCGTCACGACCCTGATAAGATATTCCTGCGGGGGAAAGAGTGCCACGCCACCAAATCCCGCAGAGACACTACCGACGCAGCCAAGGTGAAAAGAGTTGGCAAGAAACATCGCGGAGAAAGGCCACAGCGCTTTGTTAAGGCTATACAGAGTAGAGGGTTTGATAAATCGGTGAAGAGGAAAATATGTTCGAGGCCATGGCCAACGAAGTAAGTGGGCTTGGCGAGGGTGAGTTTGCCTTGTCGCCCTCTCTTATATAAGAGGCAGTTTGCCAAATGGCTTATATATAAAAGTTTTCCGAAGGCGAGAAATAGCACTTGAGTTTTGCGCGTACTACGTTATAGTAGTTGTGTGAATAAAACTAAACGAGTGCAAAATGGTCAAGGCTATTCCCGCTGAGGTGCGTAATCGTAACACGAATGAAGTAATTTCGGAAGGGTTTTACGCCTACACCGAAGTGAAAAGTCGTCATCCTTTTAGAAAGTGGTGCGCCTTGAATCTCGATATGGACATTGACGCAATTAGGTCTGTGAAAAGCTCAACCGCTCTTCATGTCCTGTTTTACATGATTTCTCGCATGGATAACGGGAATAGGTTTTTTGAAACGCAGGCTGAAATGTCTGCCGGTCTCAAGGTGCCAGCGCAGCAGCAAATAAGCCGCGCCGTTGGCGACTTACTTAGCGAGGGGCTTATTCATCGCGGTCGCCGCATGGGTGGCTCGTATGAGTACATTATTGACGAGAGAATGATTTGGCGCGGTGCCGTCAAGGACTATCCGTGGAAATCCCTTCCCCGCGCTGCACCGAAGCGCAAGGAACTATTGTTGAAGGAAGCAGAATAATGGCCGCGCCCTTGGAGCTTGAAAGCAAGTTGATTGACGTGTCGGTTAATATCGTTTGCGACAGCGACACAAGCCTGAAAATGACAGATGGCCGTGAGTTTATCATGGTGCCAAAGGCTTTGGCTGAGCAGCTTGAGGCGCTTCTAAAGTCTTATGGCGTTTTATACGAGACTCCCGATTACGACGAAGATGGCTATGAAATCGACGGCACTGGATACCTTTGCCGAGCCTCTTAGCCTTCCTACCTATCAATCAGCAAAGGATAAAACAATGAAGACGAAACTTGAAGTCGATGCGGAAAAGGAAGCATACGCAGTTCATGCCGCTGAACTTTCTGACACTGATTTGGTCGATGAAACGGAGCGTAAGTGCTGGCTATCAGCCTTTGCCGCGAACAACCCTCGCGCGCCCGCTCACTGGCAAACGGACCTCCTGTATGCCGAAGCCAAGCGCCGTCAAAAGCCATGGCTGTATTGCCGTGGCTGGAATAAGTCATATGCCTCTTGCGGCTACATGCTTTCCGAGCACGACTTAAAGGCGGCCCAAGAGGGCTATGGCTTGGAGCCCTGTCGCATGACACCTTTGGAGGCACTTGACCTGAAATTTCATTGCGGCGATCTGGACCGCGACTTGACTATCCGCGACTACCTCAAGGAATTGCTGGAAACCCTTTTCCGTGAAACTGAGGGGTTTAGCGGTAAGCGCCCATTTGGCAATTCGGGTTGGGATTATGACCTTGCCAAGCCGCTTATTGAGGCCGGTTGTGTGGCTGGCAAGGTTGACGAGTATGGTTATGCGGAAGAATTTGACGAGTCCGTTTACACCGCCTTCGTTTATTCAATGATCCGCGCGCTGTAGCCCCGCACCATCCCGAAGAGACATTCTTAAACCATCAACAGGAACAGAAACAATGAGAGTTAAAGCCCATATCGTTGACCTGACCACTACTGTCATTTTAGGCTACGCAGTAGCTTGGGCTGCAATGGCGTTCAAGTCTTGGCTGCCCGTTATTATCGCCGCTTTCATTGGCCTTGTTGTTCTTGTTCGCACAATTACTAATCCGAAAGGTTAAACCATGACCGACCTTATCCCTGTACGGCGTGAAGACGTGGCGCTCATGCTCCGTATGCTGAATCAGATGGTCAAGGCCACTGGTGACGGTAACGGCGTTGAGGCTGCAAAACGCCTCTCTGCCGCCCTCACCGCATCCCAAGAGCAACAAGCGGAGATCGAACGTTTAAAAGCTGAACTTGGCCACGTTCAAATGAAATACGAGCACGCTCTTGGTAAAGTAAGCGGGGGACGTTTGATGAATGAGCGTCCGAAAATGCTTTATGAGGGTCGCTGGCTTGAATTGGATATCTACGAGATTGCCGTCGAGCGTGACCGATACAAGGTGGCGTTGGAGCGCATTGCCGCGAAGTTTGAGGACACAGACCAATACAATGTAAGCCAACACTTACAGTTGGTCCTGATTGTTGCCCGCAAAGCCCTCTACCCTGAATATGGAGGGGAGTGATGGTTGATCTATCAGCAGATCAGCGTTTGTTTTTGGAGCGCATTGCCAAGGGTGAGCGGCCTTTACTGGCAGACAGAAAACAAGACCGAGTTCGTCAATCTTGCCGCCACATGGGCCTATGTGAGTTCAAGGGCCGTCCAGTAAAGTGGGCTTTAACCGACCTAGGCCGCTCCTCCCTCACGCCCGATAAGGAGGGAGCATGAGCGCCATGTTCAAACTTCTGCTCGGTGGATATCGCTTAGACGAGACCGTTAAGTCCCTAGCGGACGAGGGTTGCACGTCCATGGTCATTGCGTTGCCTTGGGCAATGATCGCTCCTCACGAACAGCAGGCCGTCAAAAACCACAGTCAGTCCCTAAAGCGGCTGGCTGAGCGCGGGGGACTTAGCCCCGAAGAGGCATACAACGTTCTGACCGGAAAGCCGTGGGGCACGCGGTATGTTAGCCAAGCGGGCGTACATCGCGCTCTCAACGTTTTAATTAGACGGTGGCTGGCGTCACAATCCAGCATGGCCCAAAGTACGGAAAGGAACGGAGATGAATAAGTTCACCACAGAGGAATTTTTGACTATGGAGCGGGCAATATCCGAGGCTCTTTGCAAACTCGGAGGGCATACCATTAACCGCGTTTGCCCAAAAACAGGCAACAGGCTGGCATCTGGGGTGAGCGTGGGCGGCTTAATTGTCGTTCCGCATCTGATTGCGACTGAAATCGACGCAAACCTTTCAAAGGCAAAAGCATAGCCCAAACGGAAAGGAACGAATAAGATGAGGCGGTTTTTCCGTGCTGTATGGTGCCACCTTACTCACCTAAAGCACCACAGCCATTACCCATGTGGACTTCATACCTATTGGTATCATTGCGATAAATGCGACCGCGATTGGAGCGAAAACGAATGACCCACATCACACCAGCACAAGCCAGAGAGGCGATATACAAGCTTCACATAGCCGAAGAGGACTACGATTATAGCGATGATTTAGACACCCTCACCACCTTCATACAGCAGTATGAAGAGATGGAGGCGGTAGGCGGAAGCGAAACCCGCAGCCACGAATACAGAGACGGCGTAGCATTTGCCACAAAGCGCGACATTGAGTTCCTGCATAGTCAAGCGGGAGAAATGAACGATCCAAAGGCCAGTGCAATCTTGAACTCAGCAGCGTTCACTATGGGCGTGAAGTTCCGACGCGCCGCAGCCGCTACGAAGGGAGAGTAATATGACCTTACCATACCGCAGCCAATGCACATGCGACTGTCACATGAGCGGAATGAGGCACATAGGCCCTTGTTGCCAGCGCGACACTATACCATCAGAAGCTACGCGGTTAGAGTCTGCGTATAGAAGGGGGCTTAACGCTCACATTTTTGACCTGCCAGAAAGCGATAACCCATATCTAGAAGGAACCAGTGAACATAGGCGCTGGCACGAAGGGTTTAACCGATGATCATCCAAGTCGGAAACACACTCACCTCGGTAAGCCTCCGCGCATTTATCTCGGGACCATATGTCCTTGGCGACGAAATCGAAAGCGTGCACGTCGCGCCAGCTATAAGCTATGCAATCAAAAACATAAGGCTGATCGCGCATGATGGCACCGAATGGCCGGAGGTTGATGGCCGCTTTTTGAACCCGAAGGTGGACGGCAAGGTAAAGTATAAGGCAGGTGATGCGGTCTATTTACACGGGACCGTGCCCGATACGAAGGGAGAGTGAGGCCTAGTGCCCGCTGAACTGAAACAACAAGGTCGCAACAAAGATGGTCACAGCAAGCACGCCAGAGGCCACCAGGAGCGCCTTGTTGTATTTCATGACGCCAAGAGCCGCTAACTGAAATAGCCCGCCCATGATGGCTACATAGCGCAGGATGGCCACGAATTGCAGGTAGTGCGGGGCTGTCATTTGACCATCGGCAATCATGACCACACTGACAATGCTCCCGCCTGTGATAACGGCCCACGGGATAACAGAGCCTACAGTTAGTTGTGACACGTCATCGAATGGCTTTCTATCCATAGCCCGCATGACAAGCTTGCACCACGCCACGCATAGGGCCGCAATGGTTGCCAGCAGCACGCTATTCAACAGCGACATAAGCAGGGCCATCGGCAGGAAGAGATAAAGCGGGAGGAAAACAATCAGGCTGATAATGAGGAAGAAGAGTAGGGCGCGGTCTTTCAGAAAGTGAATCATCGCCCCGTTTTCCCTATAGTTACCGGTTTGTTTTCATCCAATAGACGCCGCAAGAGGTTTGCTTGATCCACAACAAGGGATACCTGCGCACGCACCTCCACAGCCTCTAGTGGCTTGGGTGGGAATATACCACTTAAAATCTCTTTTAAAAGCTTCATTTGCGAAGAGACTCCTTAACGTTTTCCGTAAGGCTTTCGAGAACGGACTTAAGGGAGACGGTAAGTGTTATGATTTCGCGGGTCAGGCCGGTATTTTCAGACCTAAGAGCCTTGTTGTCCTTCCACACGACAACCGTTATAATCCACGAGCCAATGACGAGAACGCCAAGAGCGCCGTATTGCAGCAGGATATCACTTGAGCCCGTTACAGCATGTTCCATTTTATGCCCTCACACGTAAGGAGGCGATGTGGGCTTGATATCCACCGATCAGGATTAGAACAAGCTGGAGGATGAAAACGAGGTTCATGCCCAATGGATAGACGATAAACGGAAAGGCTACCAGAGCGCAGATGATATCCCATGCCACAAGGAAGGCTCTACAGGCCAATAGGCACTTGGTTGATACTTGGTGCCACACGGGGAACAAAAGGGCAGTCAGGGATAGACCTATGCCGATGTGAAGGGCAAGGTGCGCATACGCCATCTGTTCGCCCGTGAAATTGACAAAGAAGACGTTGGAAATCAGCCAGGATACGAGCATGAGGATGGCCGCATATTGCCATCGGGCAGGCACGCGCAACAAAGCGGACGCCATGCAAACCAGCACAGCGCCCGCGCCATAGTATTGATCTATGGTCGGCTCAAACATTATTTAGGGCCGGGAGGGGGCGGGGTCTTGGGCGTGCCGTCACGGGCTGCGACAACAGGGCCACCAGCAGCGATCAGGTCGGCATAGAGTTCCGCGTGCCAAGTGCCGACAGCCTCTTGCACGAGAAGCTTTTCAGGACTTTCCGGCAGAAGGTCAATCTTGGCCTCCAGATCATGCAGGTTGTCGGTGTGCTTGAAAATTAGCTCGTCGGAAATTTCGGTCATTGGTTTTCCTTTATGGTTAGGGAGGCTTACTTTTGGCCACTTTCGATTAGATCCACAAGAGCCTTGCGCTTGTATTCACACAACTGCAAAGCGCTCTCGCTTTCAAGGCCAAAGACTGCTATAGTCTGTATGTCTTTGACATTGTTAATATTTGCCCCTTGGCATGACTCCTTAAGGCTCTGCGCTATGATCATCTTTGGCTTTGTCGCGCAGGCTGTTAACCCCGCTAACGAAGGCGTCAACAGTAGGCTGAGCGTCAGCACACTTCGGATCGAGTTGAACGATTTGAGCCTTTGCATTTTGCACCTTCACATTTAGGTCGTCTTGCTTGACCCTGATTTCCAGTTCGGTCTTTTGCGCCTTTTCGTATCCCGCGACGTAGCCCTTGAGTTCGGATATCTTCGCCTGCTTTTCAGCTATGCGGCCATTAAACCAAACCAGCATTGCGATTAATGCCACAATAGCTATGGCCGCGATGATTAATAGAGAGTTGCGGATTCCGATGCTAGACATTGATCAGGTTCGCAGCTATGCGCCGCGCCCATCCTTTGCCGAAACGATCCCACGTTGTCAGGTCCGTCATGAACTTGAGCCGGTAGCCGTTAAACTTGGCGTGTAGCTCCGCACCATCCGCACTCCCGATGGCCGCTTTCGTCTTTGGCCCTATGCTGCCGTCTACGCTTGTTCCCGCCGCCTGCTGTAGCCAGATGATAGCCTGCCGGATGCCAGAGTTAACCGCTGCGTCAAACAGGTCATAGCGAACAGCCTCCGGCACAAGTTCACAGCCAGCCGGAATCCAGTAGTCAGTCAGATAGATATTAGCCGCCGATGTCATCGTGAGGGCCTTAATATCAAGCTTAGGATATGCCCGCTTGCTGATACCGAATTTGGTTTCGCCGCCAGGGTCTTTCGGGTCGTTTACATACCCGCCCTCATGGCCGATTAGTTTTTCAAAGGCTAGGTCAAAGTTCATGTCTTTGTCTCCGTGGTGTCGGTCGTGGCCTGTATAGACACTGAGGCCGTTCCCGGCGTGTGCGTCTTGTCGGCCTGTGATGCCCCCCAACGGAACCCAGAATAGCCACCTACGACCGTTCCGACTAGCCCAGAAACCAAACCCGCGAGAATGGGGAGGTTGGCCTGTGGGATTTCATAGACCGCAAAGGCGTAAATGGCAAAGCTGATAATGCCAAGCACCCAACAGACAACGATAGCGTCAAGCGTTTGGTATGTGGTCATCTGCGATACTCCGGTGGAATCGGCCCGCGTCCATTGGACACTTGAGCGCATACAGCAGCCGACAGGGCGATAAGCACCGCTATCACTATCAGGCCGTTACGGATGGGCTTGTCTTCGTTCATTTACCGCCCTTTCAGTTACCAAAAATTAGATCGCCAGACATGATAAATGACACGTCTGCCAATTTTAAAACATCGGCCCCCTCTTCATCAATGGCGGTCATTTTGAACTCGTCACCCTCCGCGCTATCGGCGCGAAGAACAACAATTCTTCCGCTGATCTGCTCTAACGCACCCGACTCCCGTGGGTGAATTTGAACCATGTAGGGAGTGCCTATAGTAATGTCGGTCATGATTAAACCCAATCTGCCATAAAGGCGGTTTCAAGCGCTTGACGGTCTGCCGTGGGTAGCGCCGTTGCCACCGTATCATAAATGGCCAGCGCGGGGATATAGCCCAACATCAGGGAGGATGATGTGGCGAAGGTAGCGCCTACAGTGGCAAGGCCTGTTGACATCGTGACGCCAGTAACCGCCGCCGTGCCTGACGCAGAGCCATTAACCCATATCGCCTCAGTTAGTCCCGTCCAATCCGCAGACACGCAAGCGGCTGTATTGGCCACCAAGCTAGCTGTAGATGTGATCAGCGTTGTCGATCCCTGCTTCAAGACTTGCGCTTTTGCCGCAGTAGTCGTTTGTAGTACGTACCCGTTTACACCCCCAAGTACGCCATGGACAGCATTGACGGTATCAGCCTGGATTACAGCCACAACAGAGCGCGAGGTTGGGTCGCGGGGCAGAGAAGAGACGCCGGTCTGTGTTGATGCCGTCGTGTAGCTTTGGTTATTGTCCGCAGCGAAATACTCAGAACACTTTGTCTTGCCCGCATTACCGCCCTTAGCCAGAACGCCCGCCGTAACAATGCGTGGCCAACCAACCGTTGAACCAGATGTATATGAGGCTTGGATGTCTCTGCGCGTCGTCATTTGGTCATAGCGGCGCTTGAGACGCGCATAACCAGTTGAGCCTATCCACGAACTGACAAAGGCTTCATCAGGATTCCATGTTGTAGGTGCGAAATAGATGTCGCGCTCTGAGCCGTCACGGTCGCGCCGCATACGCATGGAAGCGCCAGCATAGCCGCCACGATAGCGCTTAGAGCTATAAAGGGCCGTCAGTGTAACGGTGAGGTTGTCGCCAACAAGCGACGGTGTTGCTATGGTTGAGACCGTTCCAGAGACAAGTGCTCCGTTTCCATTGCGGTTAATCGGCGTGATGCGGTAATCGTAGCTTGTGGAAGCTGTTAGGCCGGTAAGGCACTCCGTCGTCACATAGTCGTAAGTGTAGAATGACAACCATGTGCCGGATGCGGTGGGTTTATATTCGACAAAATATCCCTCAACGTGACCAGCCTGCGTCCAATTAAGGGTTATAGTGGTGTCGGTAGGCGCGACCGTCAGGCCGCTAATTGCACCGGGAACCGAGGCTGTAAGAACGGACAGGGCGTGGCGCGCCTCGTCACAGAGGCAATGGTAAACGGACACTGAGAGGTGAACCTGATCGTTCGTTGGCCAGTTGGTAATGTTTTCAAGGTCGTTTGTCGGGAATTTCCAGTAGTCCGTGCGGCTGCGAACGCCACGCGAAAACTCAAGAATCCCATAAAGAAGCCCGCCAACCTGTGTTTGGAACCAGTTTTGAACTGTCTCCATGGTCTGCCCTGGGCCATAACCAGTGATATAGGTCTGGTTAACATCAGTTAGCCACCCATCAGTAGATGCCGTGCGGGTTGTGAATTTGGAGCGCCAGATGCGAACAGACGGAGCCTTCACCTTCATTTGCGTCCAAAGCTTTGTCAGGTCGCTTTGAATAGATGCCGCCGTGTTGCCGCTGTCATTCCCCCCGAATTGTTCCCATATGTCAGTAGCGTGCTCATAATAAGCGTCTGCGTAGTCCTGCGCTGGGTCGTAGCCAGACACGCCAGCGCCAAACACGCCCATATTCAGGCAGGCCCAAACATTTGAACTATCGTTCGGAACGTTAACGCCAGACATCCAAGACGTTTTGTCTAGGTCAACCATAGACTCTTCAAGGATACCCGCATAGAGATTTAGCGGATTGCGATAGTTGCCCGCTGTCGTTCCCGTTCCACCACGGAAAAACGATGCGGCGCGGCCTAGATAGGAGCGTGAGCTTGGGTCTACAAAGCGGCCTAGGATGATTAAGCCGGGAAGGCCGTTAGCATAAGACGTAAGACCTGTTGTGTTAAAGGTGCCGGTACCGCCCACAAGAACAGGAGGTGTAACCAGTGTGGGGTCGTAGACATAGGACTGCTGCCCCGCAAAGAGGGGTATGGGGTTATAGCTTGTCAGGAATTTATCAGTTGTGAGCGGGACAGCCTCATGCACGATAAACCAGAACTGGTCACCTTGATTAAACTTGGCCAGTCCGAATGATACGGGATACAGCGGATCAAAGAGAAACTTTTTGGTCCCCCATGGGATTGTCGGATTACCAATGCCCGACGCTGTAACGGGCACGCGAACGCCGGTCGTCTGGCTTTCGATGTACGCCTCTATGATGACACGAGACGCCCCCGCAGATGAGTTGTTAGCCGTGGCCCACGTATTCGCTGCTGAAGCTGTAAGTTCGCTCGTTTCGCCAGATCCAATATAGAAAGGATAGCGCATGATCGACGTGCGGTTTGCCCCCACAGCAGAGGCGTTTAGGCCGCTTGGGAAGCGCCCCGGCGACTGAACCGTCAGAAGGGGTTGAACGCCGCCGCCGCCGCCTGCCTGCCCACCCGTTCCGGCAATCCTCATGCCCCATCCGAAAGGTTGCATTAGGCCACCGTTACGGCTTGACCGGCTGTGATGCCGAAATACTCGACCGTTCCAGATGGAACCGTGAAGGTGAATGTGTTCATAGTCAGAACAACCGGTGCTGCATTGGCATAGACGCGCATGACGCCGCTAAACGCAGATGTGAACGTGCCGCTCTGTGACGAAACAGGCGTCTTCGCCACCTGCAAGTCATTACCGCCAGCCGTGCCAGCGTTTGTGAAGATTGTAATTTCAGCGGCCATTATTCAAATCCTTTGTTATTTGTCATTATGCGTTCCACCAAGAGGCAGTTCCGGTATCCCAAACAAGGGCGATAACAACACCAGATGCTGAGACGGTTGCAGGGGGCGTTTTCTTAAAGGTTGCCCCCGTATAGGTCAGGGTTGTGATGGCGTCCGCGATTGAGATTGTCAGGGCCTGCCCATCGTACAAACCTACTGGAACAGCCAGCGTAAGCGCCGCTATTGTGCCGCCAATCTTCTGATAAACCGTGCCCGCTGCTATGGTGAGGGTTGAGCCGGTTGTGGGCGTGCTAAGAACGCTCTTGGGCTTCCCAACAAAGCCAGAGCGGCCTTGACGCCACGCCCCACCAAAGCAGAACACCTCCGCCCACTGGTTTGTATAAATAACCTGACCACCGAGAATATAGCCAAAGGTGCCTACAGCGACAGGATCATGAATAACCGTGAAGGTTGCCCCATCGGGAATAGGCGCTCCGTCCTTATCAACCGTCGCAAGCGTAAATGTCCGCGTGGCTGTGGCCGCACCAATGACCCACTGAACAGGCGCGTCAGTCCCCCAAGTAAGGGTTTTGCTGGCGTCATTAACGGTAATGACGTTTCTAACATTGATAGGCAGTAAGACCGGAGAGCCAGCAGAAAGGAACACGTTTCCACTCATGCCGGTATTGGCTGCATAACACTGCACATTGCTTGCCGTTGCATTGGCAGCGCGCACGCCGTCTATACAGAAGCTTCCCGTAGCCGCGCCGGTTGTAGACCCACCTAATGAGCCAAAGACGGACACGCCGTTACAGTTGCTACCCGCATACACCGCGCACGCATCATCGCCTGTGTAAAGGTTCAGGCGGTTATAGTCTCGCACCGCAACGTCAATGACAGCGCTGCGCGCCCGCTCAAGGCGGATAGCGTTGCCCACATAGGTTGAAATCGTTCCTGTAACGTGCAGGCCAACCACAGACCCATTTGTCGCTGTGGAGCCATAATCAGAGATAGCCCGATAGCCATTGCCCTGACCAAGCCATTCGCAGCCGGAAACCACCACACCAGAGATTTGCCCACCAGCGTCCGCGTTTTCGAACTTAAGCCCTGCGTCTGCGATGTCAGTGCCACAAGGTGAGAATACGCACTGATCGTAAGTTGTTCCCTGATTGATATAGTTTGCTGCTGAACTGGACTTGATAACAGCTTCCGACTTTTGCGCAGCCGAGAAGTTGCACCCGCGATAATAGGTTTCCTCACCACACAGCTGCATGAAGCCATATTGAGAGCCGATATTGACTTGGGTGTCGAGAGTGCCCCCACCAGGATAAACAGCCTTGACCTTGTTCGCGCTGGCACAAACCGTAAGTGTAGAGGCCACGCGATAGAAAGGCGTTACCTTGCCAAAGCCACCAGTCCGCACATTTTCATAAAGGTTCCATGTTGGGATGCCTGTTCCGAGGTCTTGAATGACGCCATATACCGACTCTTGACGAGTGGACATGTCGGGGTCCCAAATACCATTCGTGTCGATATCGCGGAAGATATTACCCTGCCCGCCCTTGACGGTCAGACAGGCAGGCTTGCCCCACAGGCTCAGGCGCTCAAAGATGCCAAACCGGCAATTGGTTGCAAGAATGAGCGAGCCGGTCGTGGCCTTGTTCTTGAACTGGCCAATGGCAATGTAGATTTTAGCATTCAGCGCAGGCGCAACCACAAAGGTAACCGCAGCCGAGCCGGGAGTCCATGTGTAATCCGTGGTGGCTGTAAGTGTAGTGCCATTAACCTGAATATACAGAGCCGCAAGGTTAGCGGGCGTCTGAGGTGCGTCAAAGACCGTTACAGCGCCGTCACCAATAAAGTAATTGGTAGCAGGGCCTTGATAGCCATAATTATTTGTGCCGCCGTGATCCTGATAGATCAAGCAATCGGAAATGCCAGAGTTGAAGCCCTGAAACTCAAACACGTCGCCAAGATCACCCGCGCAACGCAAATGTGTGGCCGTAGCTGCAACTCCCTGACCACGCCCCTTGATGCGCACGCCGCTCGGAACAAGGATTTTGTCACCCGCGATAGAGCCTTCAACATTATTGACACCGGGAGGCAGAAGAACAAAGCCGCTCCGTTGGCCCGCAATAATGCGGTTGCTCATAGCGGTTACAGCCGCTTGCAGGGCAGTGTAAATATTTGTTGCCGCAGCCCGTGCCGACTCGGTTACAGCCGTCAGTGGGTTAAGGTATGTCCACGCCCCCGCCATGTAATCCAGAACGTCAACGTCATAGAGCTTGCTTGTATTTCCCGTTACCTGCGCATTAACGGCCTGACCGGAGGGCGCTATCGCTGTGTGTGTGGAATCAATAACGTTTTCGACCTTGCCGTCTATGGCAGTTTGCTGTGCTGTAGAGACGGGGAGACCGCTCACCGGCTGGAAGGTTTTATCTCCGCGCCAGTACTGCGCCACCGTGCCGACCGTGATGCTAGGCTCCTTAGCTGCCAAAGCGCCCACCGAAGCTGTAGACAAGGGGAGTGTGGCAGGCGTCAGGCCAGTGAAACCACCAAGGCCCACATCGGCAGCATCGATCACCACAGCGCCTGTTTCGCCATTGACGGAGACAACAGCGCCGCTTGCTGCGTCCACAACGTTGTGGACAAAGGCTGTCGTGGCAAGTGTTGCGTCATCCGTGACGGTTGCGGCGGTTGGGGCCGTGGGCGTTCCCGTAAAGGCGGCCGAGTCGATAGGGGCCTTTAGGTCTACTTGCGCCTGTAGGTCCGCAACGTCATTGATCCGGTTAGTCGCTTCAGTGGCAATAGCAGGAGACACAAGAGAAGACTTGATCGTGGCCGCGCTGACCTTAGCGGTAGTAGATGCCGAATCATCCCACGCAGCAAAGAGGTCAGCGTCCTCCAGCGTCGTGATTTCATTCGGCAGATTGTTAATAGTGATTTTTGCATCAGCCATTACAGGGCACCGTTGTTGAGCAATTTCACTGATTGCGCACAGTGAGCAACGGAGCCAAATAACATGGCGGCTTGGAGGCCTTTAGCCCGCTCCAAAACAGGCGTTGAGGCCATATTTACCGCAAATTTACACCTATTCATAGGCTTATTTAAGCTGGCCATTTGGTGTAGTGTGTCGCTCATGAAAACAATCCTGGTAATGGCTTTATTGTGGAACTGCGCAGCGCCTATTTTTTACGCTGGTATTTTGACTCTTCTTCTGCTGCGACTGGCGCAAAGAAAGCCGGAGCCTGTACGGGCGACACTGGCCTTGCGAACTGTGCAGCACCAAAAAGCCCGTTAGGTTGCGTCACAGGAACAGCCTGTGGGGCTACACTTGCAGGCGCTGGCAATGTAGTGCCGGTAACGGTTCGGAGAAGTGAGTTAACCTTATCTCGCGTCATAGCTTCCGCCGCCGCCTTTGAGCCAGCGCCAGCCAAAGCACTAAAGGCGCTCGCCCCGCCCGTAGGAACAGCCGCAGCCAATTGACCTGCCAGCATAAGACCGTTACCTTCCGGTGAAAGCTTGCCAACAAGCCGCAGTAGGTTTTGAACCTTGCCCCCACGAATAGCCGACTCAAACGCCATCTTTTCATTAGGCGTCCAGTTCATCTTTTTGTCTTGATAAAGCGTGCGCAGCTTTTGGCGCGTGGCGTTGTCTATATTCCCACCGGAGCCAGAGGACGCGGCCTGTAAATCAGCCTTATCCAAAGCGTTGTTGATGGCCTCCGCTTTGCGATATGTCACGTTCGCGGCACGGGCGTTATTGATGGCCGACGCCTGAGCCACAGGGTCGCCTGTTACCATATCGGCAGGAGCGGCATTGTCTAGGAAGTCCGCAAAGTGCTTGCGCATCATGTCGGCATACATCTTCTCTCGCGGAGACGCAGTAGGGCCAACGCTCTCTCCGACAAGCTGACGCATTTCCTCTATGTCGTTAAAACTGGCTGGCTTGCCGCGCAAAGATTGAGCCTCTTCCAACAGGCCGGAACTTGTAGGTGCAAGCTTGGGATTTAGCCTCTTTGCCGTCAGGTTATTTGAAAGCTCATCTAGCATAGCCTCAACGGAGTTTTGATTGTAGACCGCGCCCGCATTGTCCGCTTGCTGGTACGCAGCTGTTTTAGCTGCCCGCAAATCGTCAACCGAGGGAAGCGCAGCCTTAGGCTGTTTGGGAGCCTTCAAAAGCTTGGTAGGCGAGCCTTTAATGCCAGCTTCGGGCACACCTAACCCCACGGCTGTAACAAGGTTGTTCGTCAGGTCTTCCGCTGCGCTCTCACGACTTAGCGGAGCCGAACCAAGGGGCGCGGACGGGCTATAGGGCTTAATGCCTACATCATAGGCCGCGTTGCTCACCGGCGTAGCCACGGGCCTTATGGCCGCTCCCAAGGCGCTATTAACGGCTGTTGCGGGAACATTGAGGACATTGCCAATGTTTTTGAAGTCCTGCGCGGTCGAATCGATGATGTTTCGGGGCGCGTTCATCAGGTTTTCAATCAGGGAGCCTGCGTTCGCCCGCGATGTAATGTCCTGACTTTTCTGAAAGCCCTCACCTGCTGTTTTTACAGCCGCCATCGTAGGGTCAATGATTTGATCAAAGAAACCCTTTTTCTTTTCTTTCGCGGGCGCTGCTAGCACCTTATCTGTTTCTTTGCGGTATGGCATGGACCTACTTCTTTTGAGCTAGAGCGCCGTCATCATCAATGAACCACTGGCCATTTTTCAGGGCGTCATATTCCCCCTGACTTCTGACCAAGTAGGGGTTTGTTGCGCTTCCGTAGGCTGTGCCGCTCTTGAAGATTTTGGCATACCGCTTGTGTTGCGCATCCGTTGCGCCCGCCAAGCCGCCGTTAGCGGCGCGCTGCTCGTCTTCTTTTGGAGCCGCACGCGACTGAATGAAGTTGGGGTCATAGCCAGACTGAGCGCCGTAATCGCGATATTGTCCAAGCACCTCGTCATAGCGCTGACGGGCATTGTCATGCACAGATTTAGCCGTCTTGACGTAAGATTGGCGCTGAGCGGGCGTCAGGAATTGACCGTTAAGCGCCTTGTTGTACTGATTGACCACCGACGCGGGAATCCCACCCGTTTTTTGAGCGGTTGCATACTCGCCTTCACGAACAACGGACGTAGGATCAAGCATTTTCATGTAGCTGAAAATCAAGCCGATATCATTTGAGCCTGAGTTATCAGCCGCAAACTTGCGAATGTTTTGATACTGGCCCGCAACCGTATTGTAATTCTTGACATCTGGAAGGCCGTCAAATTCCTTGCGGAGCTGCATTTGCCCTTGGCGATCCGCCTTAAGCTGAACCTCACTTGTGTCTTTAGGCCTGCCCTGCTGAATGATTTGAGGTGCAAAGCCCTGATCTTGCTGCGGAGGCGTAGGGATACGCGCAGGCGTGCCGCCCCCCTCCACCTTGAACATGGCAGGCAGCACCTTGGCCTGAATAGCGGGGTCACTCAGATTGATGGGCTGGTTAGGATCAATGCCCGTTTGCTGAGCAACCGATTGGATATAGGCCTGCGTATTGTTATTGTCGGCTTGTGGGGCATACTTTGCAATGACATCCGACAGGGTATTCAGGCCGTGCAACTTCTGTTGATTGGCCAAGTTAATGCCAGCCGCCCGCACACCATTTTCAGGCGAATCAAAGATGACGAAACCTTGCGGGTCCACACCCTTCATGCCCTGCCATTGCGACTTGCCGTCCCAACGCAGATTGCCAGCATTGTTATTGCGATCTGAGCGAACGCCCTCTTGTGGCGCGTAACCTTGTTGTTGTGGTGCAGTGCCGCCGCCGATCCCGCCACCCACACCAGCATAGGGGTTTGTTTGCAGGACGTTGTATTCAGGGTTTACCGCCTGATAATCCGGCTTAGTGGCGTTCATGCGGGCCGTCTCATCGGCAAACGTAGGGGCCACGGAGCCAACTTGCGCAGGAGCGCCGCCCATAGTCGTGTTAAAGATTTGATCGCCAGCCGTGAAGGTACGGGCGTTGTACATCGGGTCTTCGCCGGGAATGATGCGTGCATCACCAGCCCCCAGGGTTGCTGGAGCGTAGCGCTTGGCGTTCTCCTCTGCCCACTTCTCCGGATTCGCCATGAACACAAGGCGTTCACGTCCGGTCAGGCCCAAAGCGTCAGCATCAGCATTGGCCTTGGTTAGAGCGTCCTCACGCAGCTTATTCTTGCGGTAACCCTCGGTCTTTGCCGTGTTCTGTTGTGCCTGCAATTGAGCGATGCCGGAATCATCACGCAAGCCAGCGCCTACCGTGCCTAGGCGGTCCCAGAACGTCAGGCCTTGGTCATTCGGATTATCAGCCTTGGCCAAAAGACCAGACAGCGAGGCAAGCAAGCCTTTGGGCTGTGGTGTGACCGGCATTTGCGGAAGCTGTTGCGTTTGGCTATATTGATCAAATGTAGGCGATGTAAAAAGGCCCTTAGCCATTTCTTTAGCTCCCGCGCCGTAAAGGCGGTCTTGTTGATTGTGCAAGTCTTCTGCGTAGGCTGTGGCATTTTCCGGCGTATCGAATACGCCTAGTGAGCGTCCCGTTTTACCATATAGCGCCATAGCCTCATCGTCACTCATAATGCGCCCGTCATCAGACACCGTAGGGACAAGCACCTCACCCTCATCAGTTCCAAATGACAAGCTGCGCACCGTACTGACAGAGCCGTCCTCATTTACCACTTGCGGCCTATTGTAAAGGTCAACCGTTCCGTCACGGCGCAACCCCCTTGGCGCTCCGTACATAGTGGAGCTTATAGGGGGCCCTTTAAATATGCTGCTAAAAAGGCCCATCACACCATGCCGTAGTTAATCATTTTGAAGCCATTTGGCCCCTCAATAGCAATGTCAGGGTTTTCATCAGCCATGACGCCAGTGTGCTTTTCAGGTGACCACAGGTAGTTGTAATTATACCACTTGCGGCCCTTGTGTGTCCCGATGTACTCGATGTTTTCTTTCAAGCGCCGATCTGAAAACAGCGTGGCCAGATTGCCAGCCGTTTGAATGGCCGTGCCGATCTGATCCATGGTTGACGGGTCTTGAGATGCTTTGCCGGTTTGCGTATTGCCTTGGAACAGGCCGTATTGACCCTGGCCGTACAATTGGCCAAGAACCTGCTGTAGGGTGAGCGGAGCGGTTGCCTGTTGCTGCGCAATGTCACGCTGCTGGCCACCTAGATTAGCCTGCGTGTTGACCTTGTTAATGTCCAGCGCGCTTGTTTGACCCGCGAGACCACTATATGCGCCCGCCGTGGCGAGGTTATTAGCCACGGACTTGTCATAAGCATCCGACAGAAGTCCGGATTGCAGGGCTCCACGTCCATTGGCTAGGTTTGCATCTGTTTGGGCCTGCTGGATGCCATAGCGAGAGCCACCAAAGGCCCCATTCTTAGCCGCCGCCGCCGCGTTTGACGCCTTGGTCATGCCCGCCTGTTGATCATAGGTGTTCAGTGACGAGTCAATGACCTGTTGCGTGTAGGGGTTGCCATAGGCATTTGAATTAGCGTCCAAGAGCCCCTTAGCGCTCGACAAGAGCCCCGTGTAGTTGCCGCCCAGGTTAGAGGCCCCCGTAAAGGCCTGCTGCTGGAGGCTAGACGGCCCTGTGACGTACTGAGACGGATCGGTCTTAGCCAGAGCGTCCACGCCGCTGTTATAGCCCTGTAGAGAGCTAGACACCCAGCCGGGGTTGGTCGGTGTGGTGGTGGAGCTTGTCTTTTGGGTTTTCGATGAAAGGCCCATTACAGGGGTTTCCTTACCGTTACAGAGAATGGGGCGTAACCAAGCGCCTTAAGTTCTTTTTGCCAGCCAGCGCGGCCCTCAATCAGCATTTCGGCACAACCTAAGAGGCGGGCCACAGATTCAACGCCATACGACAGGTTTTTCAACTCTTCCAGATCGCCAATGGCCCACGTCACCTGAAAGACAACCTTACCGCCCTCATAGACTTGGCGCTCCCCAACAATGGCCGATTTTACGCCGGGGAAAAAGATTGACTTGCCCTGACCAATGGAGCGCTCAAGGCCTTCAATGGAATAGAAACTATCCTTCATAGCCTCCGCGAACTGATCACGGAAACGCGCCCATTGCGGATTCATAGGCTGAACCTCCTGCGTCACGTCCTTAAGTTCAGGCATGGGAAGCGGCGCGGGCTTTTGAACCGTTTCCGCACCGAAGCTGTTCAGATCATCGATAAGGCTCATTGTAACCCCGTAGGTAAAATGTCGAAAATTAATCTACCCATGCGCATAAACGTAGGCGATGAGTTACCCGATATCTTAAGACGTATAACACGTCCTGTAGCTTGGAAAGTACGCTGATTTCTGTTCGGCTCAAGTGCGTATGGGCCTTTAGTGTATTCGTTGGCTTGTGGGTAGTTCTTCATCACCATCTGAATAGACACCGGCCCTTGCTGATCCTTGAAGTCGGGGTACATGCCGCGCACCATCATCATCGGGCTTGCTGCATCGCCTAGATACTGGTCAGCGCTTTCCAGATACCAGCTAAAGGCCGCACCGTCTGCCGAGTTGCCGCGCTCATGGTAATAGATAACCCCGCTTGGTGTAGTGGCCAGTGGGTATTGTTGCGGGCCTGCATCAACATAATAGGTGCGGGACATGACGCCCTTTGACCAAGCGCCATCAAGCGTTGACATAGCGAAGTAGCGCGAACACTCGACACCGGCCTCTTGTTTGATCGACACCGCGAGGTAGTCGCTATCGGGACTTTCATCTACCGCGAGATAATCGCTATCGCTTGCCTCTTCTTCCACCAGGAACAGATATTTAATGCCGCCGTCATCATCGCGTTGATCGGGGTAATCAAACCTGACCTCGCCAAATGTAGACAGAGACGAGGCCACCACCTTGTCATGCTGAATAATGGCGATGTTGTTTTTCATTTCCGCTTGAATGGGGGAGACAATGATCTGAGGCGCACCACCGAGCGTACAAGTGAAAAACTGCACATCACCGGTCAGCCAATAGGCCTGTTGATTGACCACGACAGCCGCATTAGGCCCCATAAGCCCGCAGTGGTCGGCCTGCTTCTCAAATGTCCATGGCTGCGCCGTATCGCCGGTAAAGGAGCCTAGGAACAGGCTCGTGTCTGTCCAGATGAAGATGTAATCACCGATCAGCCTAGCCGCGACAATACGAGAGCCGCCCTCTAGGATAAACTCGCCAGCATTGTTTGACGGAAGCGTTGTCCAGTCTTCGGGGTCTTCAATATCTGAATAGCGAATGGCCATAGAGTTGAAGTCGCCCGACACCTCCTCATTGCAGCCAAAGGCCATAACCTGCCGCGTATTAGCGACAAGCATATAGGTCACTTTTTCAGGTGCATTGGTCAGGGGCGCGGCAGGCGTGCCCGTGTTGTTCTGCCACCAAAAGATAGTTTGCCCCCTAGGATTAGCCATCAGGCTTTCACCATAGTTTGCCATGCACCATGTCAAGGCGAAGGTGTCCTCTGTGGTGGGCTCGCCGTAGTTACCCGCTCCATAAGCTCCCGTGCCATAACCAGCACCACCAAGGCCGTTGATGTTGCCGGGGACAAAGGTTGTAGGCGTGATGTCGTAAAGGCCTCCGCCGTAGGTGACATAGAGGCTTGTGTTCGTGCCAAAGCCGACAAGCAATTGCTCATCGTTGTTCGTCCACGGATAGATAAACCGGCAATAACCGTCTAGAACACCCTCGTTAAAGCGCTCCCATCCGCCGATGACCTGACCTTGGCCACGCCAGAAGCGCACCTTATCGCAGTCCGACCAAGCGCCCGATCCTATTTCTAGGTCGGTGTCATCAAGCACTATGCCCGCTGGAATGCTGAATTCTTGCTTGGCCATTAGTAACCAATCGCCAGATAAGGGATATCGATAGTCGAGGCCCCGCCATTCATGCCCTGATTGGCCACGGTGCCGCCAAAGCGGGTTGGCGTTCCTACGAGTTGCGCAGCCGTATCGTTGCTGCTGCTAAACGACGAAACGCGGGTGAAGGGAAATAGGCCAAGGCAAACATTCGGGAACGCAGCAGCAAAGGTAACTGTTGCCGTGGTGTCAGCCGCTACCGTGGAGACAATGCCGATCTTGACAATGATAGTCTTGACCGCGCCACCGTCTTGCAGGGAAAAGCCAAACGAGCTTGTGCCCAAGGAGCCCGCAGCGATACCACCCGAAACCATGCCGAGCGTTGTTAAGGCCGTGGCAATGTTGGCTAGGTCAGACAGGTTATTGGCCGTTTGGAGGAAGGCGCTTGAGTTCTGTTGTGCAGCCGTGCCAAGGCCTAGCGCTGTACGTGCTGCTGCTGCCGTAGTTGAGCCCGTACCTCCGTTGGCAACAGGCAGGGTTGAGAATGTGGCCACAGCACCCAAGCCAAGGTTTGTGCGGGCCGATGATGCGCTTGTCACATCAGCGAGATTAAGCCCCTTTTGCAGGGCGTTCAGAATGCGGGAATCGTCCCCCGCCGCGACCGTTCCCGATGTGGTGCCAATGTCTCGCGTAGCTGAATTGCCAAGGCCCAGGTTAGAGCGTGCCGTAATGAGATTGGTCAGGTCAGACAGGTTGTTGGCCACGAGAGCGCCGCCAAGTGACGAAAGCGTGACCCATGACGCAGCCGTGCCGTTTGTCGTCAACGTCTTGCCTGAGTTACCGGTTTGGTTTGGCAGGTTGCCGGAGGCCGTAGCAACCGCGTCGGTGTACTGGTTAGCCGAGACAAGCACGGCGTCGGCATAGGCCTTTGTAGCCCCATCCGTAGAGGCCGTAGGCGTGCCTACACCCGTGATGCGCTCTCCGGCAAAGTTATAATCCTTGGCGAGAAAGAAATTAGTGCCATCGCAGAACACGTTGGAGCTATCACCAGACGGAATAACCGCTGTAGACCCCGCGCCCGTAGTGACAATAACATTTCCGCTTGTTGCGTTGCGCACCAGATAGGCCTTGGTTACGCTAGGTGCGGTCACAGTTCCCCCAGTACCGCCTGTGATATTTAGAACAGCCCTGCGCGATTCATCCGACGCGCCATTGGCAGACGTCAAGACCTTTGCGCCGGACAGGGTAAATGAGGACACGCCCGCGACAGCTTCGTCCATCATGGCGATGGCTTGGCTGTTCAGGGTCGCGCCCCAGACGTTCAGATTATCTCCGGTTGCTTGAGTTACGAAACGCAACCTTAAAGTATATGAGTTTGCCAAGGTTAAATCGGGCTCCAGGTTGCGCCGTCGCTAAAGATTACCGCACCCAATGTCTCGTCAAACATGATGCAGTATGGGTAATCAGCGGCAGACGGTAAGTCAGCGGTTGGAAGGTGGTAAAGGGGTTGCGGCCTAGAGGGAGTCAGTGGCCAAAAGAACTGTAGGGCGCGCAGATACCAGCGCTTGAACCATTCAGGCGTATCGGGCTCTAGAACCGGCTTGGCATAATGTACAACTACCATGATGCTGCCATCCGACCTGTAGCCACGCGCATATTGCTTTCACCCCGAAGCTTACGATAGGCCTCTTGCTCGTCATTAGCCGCCATCTGCATGCCGTCCGCATCGCGGAACTGATCACGATAGAGCATCTTTTTAACGTAGGCCTTAATCAAGGGTTGGCCGATATTTGTCCATTCATTTGAGGACGTATTGTCGCTGTAATCAAGCGCCGGGGAAACATCCTGCACAACCTCCCAAATCATGGGGTAGGCTACGTTAGGCGTTGGCCATACGTGAAGGGTCTGGTTGATCATGGAGAAGTCGGTCGGCTGGCCATTAATCGGCGTCGTGTAGAGCGAGATAATGCGCTGCTCTGGCTGCTTCTTCATGATGTAGCGCGTGCCGCCGATCAGCACCCAAACGGCCTGTACATCCCTGACATTGTCTGGAATCGTGACAAACTGAGAGCCCGCTACGGCTGATATATCCGTGCGGGTGAAGGTGTTGAACCAAAATGGGGTAATGGCATAATAATCAATGGCCTGAGCGATAAGTGTATCAAGCTCTGCGGCCAGATCGTCCCGCAAATCGTCGCGGTTTACCTCAGTGATGATGCGTGTTTTCAGATCGCCTAAATTAGCCATTCATCACCTTTGAGAAAGTGGGGAGAGCCGAAGCCCTCCCCGGTATCATTAACCTACGCTCGTGAAGTATTCCACGATGATGTAGGCCGTACCAGCCGTGCCAACAGTGCCGCCAAACACCAGCGAGGCGAACAGTTGCGTGTCAGCCGAGCGGTAAGGGTTGGAGGCGATAGCGACAGCCGTGTCAGAGCGTGAACGAGCGGTGCGCACATCCAGAGCCGAGACAAGTTCGTTGCCGGTCAAGGTGTAGCCCACATTCAGCACAACCGAGGTCGTGCCGTTGAAGGCCACATCGTTAATCACCGTCACATTGTCGATGATCGCACCGGCAGGGATGCGGTTGGGGAACTCAACACCGGTAACGATACCGGCTGTATTCCAGTTGACAGTAAGGCCGATAACGTTCGGCACATACTGATGGATTTTACGTGCAGTCGTAGTCATGTGACTTGCTCCTTAAAGGGTGTAGGTGGCGAGGACGTAAGTAGCGAAGTCCAGCGAGTTGAAGACGGTCTTCTTGAACCCGAAGATAGAGCCTGCCGAGACACCCAACTGGTTGCCGTAGTCGAACAGTTCTTCGTTCCAGTCCATAGACGACTCACCCATGCCCTTGCCAAAGCCAAGGATACCAGCCTGAGCGCCAAGGAAGACAGCGCGGCGGGTATTGGCCACAGCAGCGCCGGTCGAGGAGTTGACGCCTTGCGGAACGCGAACGTCTTCAAACAGCACAACGCCGTTGTAGACACCGAGAGCGCCGGTAAAGATCGGGTTGTCCGAAATCATACCACCGGTCATTGCGGCCTTTTGGATATCAAGCCATTGGCCCGTCGAGGTGTTGGTGCGCAGTTGTTGAACCTGGAACGGATGCAGCACGAGAGCGTAATACTGCTTGCCCTTCCAGTTGATCGGGCGGAAAACAGGGGTCGCCGTCTTGGCCTGAGCAACGAGAACGTCGATCAGTTGCAGGTTCATTTCATCGCCGGTCGTCAGCGATTGGTCATTGGCGCGTGCATTCGGGCGATAGATGCGGGTAGCGGCAGGAGCGATAATCGCATTGTTGCCGGTGTAGCGCGCATCAGTGACGTAGGTAACGCCAGCCAGTTGATTGAACATAACCGTGTCGAAGCGGTTAGCCCACCAGTCGCGCAGACCGTCCTTGGCTTCCTCACGGATCGACCACGGAATACGGTGCTCAGTCATCTTGCCACCGGAGCGGACAGCATGGCGGAGCTGGTCAATCAGAAGGTTGTCGGTGTAGGTGGTGAGGGCTTCTTCGTTGCCTTCAAGGGTCGCATCGCCGAGGACGCCATCACCGGTCAACTGCATACGCAGCGTAACGGTCAGGCGGTCGCCCGCGTTCTTCTTGAAGTTCGATTTGCGCTGAATGATCGAGGAATCCGAGTCGCCAATGAACTTGTCGAACCAAGTGGCTTTCAGGGCTTCTTCGAAGAGGGTTTCGGACCAAAGCTTGACGGCTTCGGGAGCGTTAACGCCGTAGGATGTAAATGCCATTTAAGGCCTCCATATGTGAAAGGGGTGACGAGGTGATTGCTCACCGCGCCCCCGTTCGTGGAGGCCTACGAGGCTTTCGCCGCTCCCCGTTCGTGGGGATTACGCCCGGCGCTCTTCTCGCTTAGCCATCGCAAATAGCTTTTCACGAGCCGCTGTCTTTTCAGGCCCCATGGGCAGAGAATTGACGTATTCGACCGTTAGATTGCGATTACCTACAGAGGGCGCGTTGCCAATAGACGCAGATGCGGCCTTGGCTGCTTTCATTGTATTTACTTTTTCAACGCCTTTGTCAACTTTTTGCTTATTAAAGCCATTTTTGAGGGCCAACTCCATAACCACATCGCCGGGATGTTTACCAGCCTTCTCGGCACGCTCCACCAGTTTGATCAATTGAGCGCCAAACTCGGTGTCAAGCTCGGCCCCTGAATAGCCCTTGGTTTCCAGCTCTTCACGTAGGTGCTGGCCAAAGAAAGTTGACGCCTCGGTGTAGTCGGGGTTTTCCGCCGCGTATTCGGCCTCCATGGTTTGAAGCTCGGTCACACGCGCCTGATGCTGTTCCTTGGGGTCAAGGCCCTTTGGCTTGTTCTGCTCGTTAACAAGCTTGGTAAGGGCCTCCAAAGCGCCGATGGGGTCTTCTGCTGGATCGGGAATGTCAAGCTTAGGTGTCTTGAGGGCCTTTAGCTCATTTTCCATTGCCAGAAGGCGTCGCTCTGCGCTGGCTCGACGGGCGCGCTCGCCATTTAAAGCCTTGGCCTTGTCAGCGTTAATCTTGTCGAGTTCGGCATACTTGGCCTTGTAATCGATCTCAGGCTCTGCGCTAGCTTCTGGCTGTTCCTCATCGCCTTCCCCTTCATCCTCGTCAGTTTCCACACCGGTGTCGGTGTCGTTTTCCTCCTCGTAGGATTGGCCTTCTGTCTCAGTAACCATTATTTGCCCTCCACTAAATAAGCATATTCGTCAATAATTTTGATTGCGGCCTCATGAAGCTCAGGACGCTGAATGGCTCTCTCATTAAAAAAATGAAGCACGGTTGCCAACTTTTCCGCCACTTTGCCACGCTCATCACGCAACTTTTCTTTAGCAAGCTCAATTGCTGTCGGGCTCGTGTCGCGCTGTGATTGCGCATCTACAGTTTCGCTCATTCTCCGCCTCCATTGATCATTTCAATCGTCTTCGCCATAGATTCTCCAGCCTTGGCATTATTCAGCCGTATCTTAGATGCCGCCTCCTCAGTATCGAACTGAGACTGAATAGCGCCGGTTTGCGTCTCGACTTGTGTCCGTTGCGCATCGGCCATGATATTGCCCGCTTGCGCCTTGGAATGCTCAGCAGAGGCATTGTTACGGTTGGCCTCCGATTCCCTGACCATGCCTTCAAGCTGCATTTGCATCTGGCCAATTTGCTGCTGCATTTGCGCCTGTGCCTGTTCAGCCTCTTGATTGCTCTGTTCAGCCTGATTAAGCGCCGCAGCCAGCTTTTGAGCCATAGAGGCAGGTAATGGGCTGTAAATGGCAAACTCACTCCAGAACGATGCCGGAAGGTCCGCTTGCGACAGCACAGGGAGCAGCTGCATCATGATCTGGAAGACAGCCGTCTTTTGGTTCGGGCTTGTCGGCGCTTCATCCACAATCACGTCATACTCAATCGTGTCATCTTTGAACACGAGGGGTACATACTCAGGCGATCCATCCTTACCCACAATCCTGATAAGCTGGCCTTCGGAAATGTAAAGCTTCATCATCTGGAGCAAAAGCTTGCCCTGCTCATGGTGATAGCGGGTGCGCGAGTCAAAGAACGGGGCAAGGATGCCCATGGCTGCTTGCTTGCGCTGGTGTTCAAGCACGCCCGCTTGCTCACGCCCCGCAAGGCCTAGCATTTCCTGATTGATGCCGGTCGTGTCACGAATAGACGTGACCGCAACCTCCATCAGCCTGTCCATGCCCTGCGGATACTGAGGTGGGGTCTTTTCCTGCACGCGCTTGTTTGCCAGCGCGCCGTCTTCAACCCACGTCGTACCATTGCCGGTGTAAGACTGTTCAAACTGGTTGATGTCCTCAACGGCTGACTTTTCCATCAGTAAGCCGCCCTGCGCACTCTTGCGCATGACATCAAGGA